>ERZ791829.31-NODE-31-length-165037-cov-9.848050_pt1 | contig 165037 bp, 158 predicted proteins | sample MGYA00510296_ERZ791829 | MGnify/ENA primary metagenome ERZ791829 (study PRJEB30046, sample SAMN00791973) | human gut metagenome | study: EMG produced TPA metagenomics assembly of the A metagenome-wide association study of gut microbiota in type 2...
TATTAAAAGAGGTTTACAAATAATTCTTCTATGTATTTTTGAGTGTGCTTTAAATTTTATTAAGGAATTAATAAATTTTTAAAAATATTTGGAAATACTATTTACAAATTATAAATTTAATGGTATTATATCAAATATGAAAAGCAGACATTACTTTTCTGGTGATTATTACTAAGAGGAAATACCTGTTCCCATTCCGAACACAGAAGTCAAGCTCTTAAGTGCCGACAATACCCACGAGTTACCTTGTTGGAAAGATAGGTTGTCGCCAGATTTTATATATTCCTCGTTAGCTCAGTCGGTAGAGCGCTCGGCTGTTAACCGATAGGTCGTCCGTTCAAGTCGGACACGAGGAGCCATAATAATCTGAAATCTATTGCTAGATTTCAGATTATTTTTTATTAAATTTAAGTAATTCGACTATTCACAATAAAAAAACTATAAAGATTTGTTATATAATAAGTCTATTATGACAGAGGCGAGTGTTTATGAAGAAAATATGTGATATATGTAGAGCATCTTTTGAGACTAAAAGTTCTACAAGAATTATTGTTATGACTGTAGTGCAGATTCAACAAGAAATATATATGAAACACGAAAACATCAAAAGACTATTTTACGTAGAAGTGTGAAATTACATGGTATAAAAAAATAAAAAACAACCAGCCGAGTTTCGGCCGGTTGCCTGGGTTTTAGGAACTAACATACATTAGCTCGGGTTCAAGGCTGTTACCACGTCAGCAATGCTGTCAAAAGTTTCTTTGTTGGTGAGCATCTCATGGATGGAGAAGCCAATCTTCTCAGTTTCAACAAAAGATTTTGCGTCATCAATAGAGAAGCCTCTTTGGTCAAGCTGGCGAAGAAGATCACCATACTGCTTTATGGCATTAATTGCCCTGTTCAATGATTGGACACTCTTATCCTGCCGACTTGAGGCGGAATTTTGAATGCCCACCTTTGGAGTTACAATCTGCTCAAAAGGTGTAACTTCAACAGAAGGCTGTTGCTTCTGCATAACCGGTTCAGAAATTGTTTTATCAGCAGGTTCGCCTTCAATAGCTTCTTTGTCCTGAACGTCATTACTGGAGTCATCCACAGTCTGTTTGCCGTCAATATATTCAGGAAAATCTGCGGGGTTAAGTCCAGCAAATGGGGTATATCCGCCATTAGGCTTGTCATTGTCCTCCTGATTAAAGGTCGAATCATTTAATTGCTGAAGCATATGCCCCAGCTCAGGAGCAAGATCAATAAGGAAACTACGTGTGTAAGTGGAACATTTGAAGTTAGCAAATACACTTTTGATCTCTTCCTCATTGCCACTCAGCAGTTTCGAAGCATTATTGAAATCAATTCTGCTGGCATTTGTGCATACAATGTACATGACAATAGGATGCCAATATTTTTGAGAAATGGCATCAAGCTCTTTTTTGCATTTAAGCAGAACAGATTGTTCAATTTTGCAGAAATCAGGGTGTTTCTCCTGATAGCCATTGAACATGAAAGTGACCAACTGAGGGATATCATATTTGGATATGAATTCTTTTGTTACATTATGCTTATTGTTTGTGAAACCCAAAATATTTAAAATTCTTTCGGCTTCTGCTGCAATGTCTTTTTTAGAAGACAAATCTACATTAAGCTTCAATAACATGTTGAAAACATCCTTAAAATCTGATTTCCTCGTGGTTTCAATTGCCGGATAGTTCGACAAAAGGTATGCCAATGCATCCTGAAGTGCTTTGCCATTTAACTTCCGCACCGGTGCAGTATCTGTTGTAGTACTGATGTTATCAGTGCTTTCAGAATTAACAGCTGGTGTTGCGTTAGTTTTTTTTGCTGTAGCTTTTTTCATTAATGCAGCCTTGTAATCCTTTTTGGTGGTAGCAGCGTTCTTTTTAGAGTTTTTCATATAAGTTCCTCCATTTTGAATAAACCCAAAAAATAGTATCGGACACTTATATTATACCACATTTTACATAATAGGTCAACGATTATAATTTTTTTTGGGGATTTTTAAAAATCTATCTCCATCAACTTTTAAGTCAATCTATTTATAAGTTATATATATTTAAAGTGCCAGAAATTCTATTTTTCAATATTAAAATTCGTTTTTGTTGTGATTTCTTTTGTAAAACTTCCATCATAAATAATAGATCCAGAAACGTCATCTTTTAAAGGAATAGCGATTTTTACGGTCGCAACATAATTTTCTCCAAGAATATTTTTGATATGAATTTTAAAAGTAATATTTCCAGAAATAGAAGTTAAATCAATACTTGCTCTTTTTAATAGAGAACCATTATAAACCAAAGGATTTTCAATATCTGAAACTAGATAATTGCTTTTGATTAAATTCATATATTCTAATGTAATAGGATTCGACGCGTCAGAATATATTTGTGGTTTTGAGTAATCTAATGTTTCTGCTGATGAAATGTCATATGAATTATTTATACTATTAGATAAGTCTGTATTTAAACTTGTTGTTTCAACATTATCATTGGTATCAGTTACTTCTGTGCTTATAGTATTGTTTATTATATTAGATTTTGAATCTATTTTTTTAGGCTCTAAAACTTGATAATTTAATCTATCTGTAATTAAATTTTCTGTTTCTAAGTTAAATTTTCCAAATTCAAATAGATTTTTGTAGTGAAGATTAGGAGTTCCAACATTTAAAGAATCAAATTTTACATTATCTATATACAACTCTTTAATAGTGTTTTGACCTTTATTATTAGCATTACCAGAAATATATAGTGCAATATCTGTAAATTGGTAAACATTTAAATTCCACATTGACTTTTTCGTTTCATTGTTTGTCGCATTTGCAGAGCTGTATAAATAAATTTTATCAATAGAAAATGTTTGCTTAGAATTTAAAGAAGCCATGTCTGCAATAGTATTTTCTAAGGCTACTTTTCTTTGTGCATCTGTATAATTGATTTTTATTAAAACTGAAAGAACTATAACAAGTAGCATAAAAACAATAAATTTTAAAATTTTTTTACTTTTCTTAGGTGATGAATTTTTCATATAATTTCCTTACATAAAAATATTTAGGTTTTAAGATTTACCCATAAACTAGTATTAATATTATAATTGGAAAATAGAAAAAATGCAATAAAAATATTTGGCAAATTTGTCGCATTTTGATTGTGAAATTGTAGTGAAAGATTAAAAAAAGTATTGCAATGTTATTCTGTTTATGATAGTATAATAACAGAAACGAAACATTCCCTACGTGGTACGTGTAGAAAGGAATTTTAGAACCAACAAATTCTAAAAGGGAGTCCGCCTTTAAATGTGGCGTGTAGGCTTAGGTTATAAACTTAAGAAACCCAGGAACATTTAACAAGACACCCACCTGCTTGGTTGCAGGTCCTTAAAATTTCATTCGGCTTACGGCTAATGTGGGGCGATTTCTATAGTAAATTTAAAGCATCACTTAATTCGAGTGGTGCTTTTGTTTGGTGCGCAGCATGAGCAGCAACTTACAACGCTGTCAACTTATAGCAACATATATAAGAGTTGCAATAAGTGCTTTACAAGAAAAAGAAAAATGAAATTTACAGATTATGTATGGTACCAAATAATGCAGAAGGGAAAACTACATGCTGAATATAAATATTTAAGATGGATGGCTAAAGAATAAATATATTGATAGTATGCAAACTAAATATTGTTGCATTTGGGGGTATGTGTTAAAAATAAAATGAAACTATCAGCTTAAAAAATTATGTTGATTACAAACACATAAAATATCTTTAAGTTGACAGCATTTCGGTGGCGTGAGAGGACACTGGATTAAAAAAATTGACAATTATAGTAATAGAGAGTATAATATGTAACATTGTTTATAAATTCAATGTAGAAACAATTGTGCCTACACGAAAACAAGGAGGATTTTTGTATGTTTCAAGAACTGAATGAAAAAGCAATTAAAGGTTTGACAATAGTTGTAATATTGCTATGTGTGAGTTATCTAATTCTCTTTTACAAAACACGGTTTTGGAACAATACTTTTATTGGAACAGTTGACTGTTCTTACTGTACTGTTGACGAGGCAGTAGAAAAAGTAAAACAGGGAACTAAAGCAATAAAATGTAATTTTTATTTTGATAATGACATTGTAGAACACCCAACTTATGATGAGATCGGATTAGTGCTTGAACCGAAAGATTTTAAAGAATTATTAAAAAAACAGCATTCAAATTTTCTGAGCAATAGAAATTACAATATAAATTCTGTTATACATTTTGATAGGAATATATTAAAACAATATTTTAAGGAGCTTCCAGAAATGAAAGCTGAAAATATGATTATTCCTCAAAATGCGCGAATAGTGTGGAATGGAAAAAATTTTAATATTGAACCAGAAAAATTGGGAAGACAGATTGATATTGAAAAAGCAGTCGATTTTGCTATAGCACAATTAAGCAATGGCGGAGGTGAAGTATATTTCACAATTATTACGGCGCATAAACCGGAGGTTACAACCGAAGATTTAGCAAGTAGAAAAGATTACTTAAATACCATTTTGAAGAGTTATCTCCGTTTTAAACTAAGTGATGGAAATGTGGTTATATTAAATCAAAATACCATAAAAACTTGGATAAAGGAAGATGAAAAATATGGCTACATTGTAGATGTAGAAAAGGGAACTGATGAATTCATTAAGATGTTAGCTGAAAAAGTGGAAAGTGCAAATAAAAGGTCTCATTTAAATCAAAAACTAGATGAACAAGCTGAAAAAGAGGCTATCTACGAAGCTTTGGAACAAACTGGAACAGTAGATGTGGAAATGTTCTATATAAAGTGACAAAATACTAAAAATCCTATACAATGGGAGATAGACGTTATCTAAACGGACTATTTCCCATTGATTTAATTTTATATCTTTAAAATTGTAAGGATATATGCTAAAATATTAATGGAGATTTTAATTAGTATACTAAAATTGTAATTTAGGAAGGAAATTGTAATGGCTGGAATTACAGAAACAAAAAATAGACTACCAAATGAATTTGTGAATAATTTATATGAAATGTTTACACCAGGAATGGTAGATAATATTTTTAGAGGAATAGCGGAAAAGCGACTAACTACGCTAAGAGTAAATACTCTAAAATATGATATACAAAGTTTAATGAAATATTTTAAAGAAATAAATATTAAATTTGAAAGAGTATTATGGTATAATGATGCTCTGATTATAAAAAATGCGAATGAAAAAGACATTCAAAAGCTTGAAATATATCAAAAAGGATATATTTATTTGCAAAGTTTATCTAGTATGGTGCCACCTTTAGTATTAAATCCTAAAGAGGGAGAAAATGTACTTGATTTAACTGCAGCTCCAGGTAGCAAAACTACCCAAATAGCAAGCTTAATGAACGGAAAAGGTCATATTTTGGCAAATGAATTGGATAAGCTAAGATGTGAAAGACTAAAATACAATGTACAGAGTCAAGGAGCAGAAATTGTAGATGTAATAAATGGAAGAGGAGAAAAAATTGGAGATTTATATCCAGAGCAATTTGATAAAGTTTTACTAGATACACCATGTAGTGGAGAAGGAAGATTTACAATATATAATGTTCAAAGTTATAAAACATGGTCGCCAAAAACTGTTAATGATTTAACAAAAATGCAAAGAAAATTATTCAAGAGTGCATTTAATGCTTTAAAACCAAATGGAACATTAGTATATTCTACTTGTACATTAAACAAACAAGAAAATGAGGAAATTCTGCAATGGGCACTAGATAATTTTAATGTAAAATTATTACCAATAAATATTGAAATAAAAGAAGCGCTTCATGCTTTTAATGAGGGAATGAGCAAAGACTTGAATAAAGCGATAAGAATATTGCCTTCGAAAAATATGGAGGGATTTTTTGTATCAAAGTTTATTAAAGGATAATGAGAGTTAAAATATAGACTATAGAAATTGCTTATTAGATTTTTAAATATAAATAAAAAAGAGAGGAAAGAAATAACATGAAAGACGAAATAATAGATTGCTTAGCTTATAATGGAAAAGTAAGTATAAAATGCATATCATCTAGAGGAATAGTGGAAAAAGCGAGAAAATTGCATGATTTAAGCCCAACAGCATCGGCTGCATTAGGAAGACTGCTTACAATAACTAGTATAATGGGTTATGAATTAAAAACAGAAGAAGCAAGCATAACTAATCAAATAAAAGGAAATGGACCAATAGGAATATTAACCGCAGTTGCAGACAGTAATGGAAATGTGAAAGGATATGTTGGCAATAGCAAGGTTGACTTACCACTAAGAGAATCAGATGGAAAATTAGATGTAGGTGGAGCAGTTGGAAAACAAGGAATGCTTTACATTATTAAAGACCTTGGAATTGGAAAGCCATATGTTGGAATGACTCCAATTGTTAGTGGTGAGATTGCTGAAGATTTTACAAATTATTTTGCAACATCAGAGCAAATTCCTACTGTAATTGCTTTAGGGGTATTAGTAGATAAGAATGGAATAAAATCAGCAGGAGGATATAAACTTTCTCTAATGCCAGATGCTGGTGAGGAAGAAATATCTAAAATAGAAGAACAAATCAAAAATATAGAACCTGTAAGCAGAATGTTAGATGAAAATAAGACTCTAGAAGAGATTGCAAAAATAGTTACGGGTGACGAAAACCTAAAAGTGTTAGAAAGAACAGAACCTAAATTTGAATGTAATTGCTCAAGAGAAAAATGTGAAAAAGGATTAATTGCAATAGGTAAAAAAGAGCTTGAAGACATTATTAAGGAAGAAGAGAAGATACAAATAGAGTGCAATTTCTGCAATTCGAAATACGTATTTACAAGAGAAGAGTTGCAAGAGATTGTTGCAAAAATGTAAGGTTAAGTTTCTTAAATCGAAGAAAGAATGCGATTAAAAATGAAAAAATTATTAATAGATAGTAGAGTTAGAAAAGTAGAATATGAATATTTAAGTAGATATTTTGATGTGATAAAACTTCCATTATCTAATGATGTATATGAAGAAATTTCGGGACACAGTGATATTTTCTATTGTAAATTACAAAATAAAATAATATGTGCGCCAAACGCCCCTATAATAGAAAAAGAATTTATTGTTGGTAAAAACTTAGTTGGAAGAACATATCCATATGATGTTTTATACAATGCTTGTCAAATTGGAGATTTTATAATTGGAAGCAAATATACAGATTCAATGATAAGTCCTAACATAACTGTGAAACAAGGATATACAAAATGCTCAATATGTGTAACAAGCAAAAATTCGTGTATTACATCAGATAGAGGAATAGATAAAATATTGAAAGGAAATGGAATAAATTCTGCTTTTATAGAAGAAAATAATATAAAATTATTAAAAAAAGATGGAAAATATTCAAATATGAAAGGATTTATTGGTGGAGCATGTTTTATATTTGACAATAAATTTGTTTTATTTGGAGATATTGAAAATTTAGAAAGCAAAGAAAAAATAATCGAACATTTGAAAAAATATGAGTTGGAATTAGTAGATTTTAAAGGATTAGAAGTAAATGACTATGGTGGTGCGATTATTTATTAATATTTTAAGAATATTCAAAAAATTAGTTGAAAAATATGGGATTTAGTATTAAAATATTTACGATGAAATTCTATAACAAAAGGAAAGGAAGAATTTTATATGAATAAGAAAATTTGTGTATCAATTATTATTGCACTAATTATAATTGTAACACTTGCAACAAGCGTGTTAGCTGCAAATGAAGATGTAACACTTGTGAAAGTAAAAGATAATGTATGTACAATTAAATTAGGCGAAGATGGAGAGGTTATAAAACAACTTATCTCTGTAGATAATGAAAAGAAAGAAGTAACATTGCAAATTGATGTAAAAAACTTAAAAAGCAAGGAAGAAGAAACTAAACCAACTGAAATGTTTTTGGTTATAGATGATTCTAAGAGTATGTCAGATAATACTTTAACTAGTGGAAAAACTAGAAAAGAAGCGGTTTTTACAGCTGCAAAAACTTTGGCAGAACAAATATTAAAAGAACAACCTAGTACAAAAATAGGTGTTGTAAGCTTTTCTTCAAACTCTGAAATATCAAAAGAAGGAACATTAGAAGATGCAAAGCTCATAATTGAACCAAGCAACAAAATAGATGAAATTACATCAGCAATAGATAACATTCAAACTACTGGTGGCAGAACAAATATTGATGCCGGTTTACAAACAGCCAAGGCTCATTTTAGCACAGAAACAACATTAAACAAATATTTGATATTATTAACAGATGGAGTTCCAAATAACTCAGTTGGAACATCATTAACATATTCAGGAAATACTGCAAAAAATACAAAAGCAACATTAAAATCTATTCAAGATAGTGGAATAAACATAATAACTGTTATGACTGGTGTAAATTCAACATATCAACCAGATCCAGATGGAACTTCATCTGCAGAAGCGGCTGGAAAAACATATAAAGATTTAGCCGAAGAAATATTTGGAACTCAAGAAAGCCCAACATATGGCAAATTCTACTATGTATTGGATGAATCTGTTGAAAACACAATAACAAAGGACGTTTACCAAGACGTGAGTGTTGTGATTGAGAATGAAATAAAAGATATTACTGTAGTAGATTATTTTCCACTAAATATAGTAGAAAACTACGATTTTGAAATATTTGAAGAAGCAAATATTGGAACTGTAACACCAACTGTTGATACGAAAAATAACAGTATTACATGGAAAATAACTACACTAAAGGCAGGAGAGACAGCATCTTTTAAATACAAATTAAAATTAAAAGAAAAATTTAATGAAAAAATAATAAATGTTGAAAACCCAACAAATCAAAAAGTTGATGTGGAATATACAGGAACAGATGGTACAAATAAGAAGGCAACATCAGATGTAACACCATCAATAATGCTAAAAAAGGATGTCACTCCAGAACCAAAGCCAGAAGAACCTAAGGACAATTCTATTGCTCCAAATCCAATACCACAAACAGGAGATAACCTTGCATTTGTTGTACTTGGAATGGTAGTTTTAGCAGTTGGAATAGTAATATATATAAAGAAACGTTAATTAGTATACAAAGAGTTTAAAGAATCTAATTCATATTTTTAAAACAAGACTGGAAATGTGCATTGAGTGGTCTGAAAGAGCCTCGACAAAACATGACGTATCGAGGCTTTATAAAATATGAATTAGTTTTTTATAAGGTTACTAAATTTTTATTCTAAAAGTTCGTACTCGATGTTTAACAATCTATTATATTTTGCAATTCTATCTGTTCTGCATGGAGCACCAGACTTTATTTGCCCTATATTTGTTGCAACTGCAATATCAGCAATTGTAGTATCTTCGGTTTCACCTGACCTGTGAGAAATAATTGCCTTATAGCCATTTGATTTTGCAAGTTCGATTGCATCAAGTGCTTCTGATAGAGTTCCTATTTGATTTGGCTTTATCAAAATGCAGTTAGCTATTCCTAAATCGATGCCTTTCTGTAGCCTTGAAACATTAGTTACAAATAAATCATCTCCTACTAATTGAACCTTATTACCAAGTTTTTCGGTTAAAATTTTCCAACCATCCCAATCTTCTTCTGCAAGCCCATCTTCGATTGAAACTATTGGATAATTGTTTGTAAGATTATCTAAATAATCTATCATTTCACCTTTGGTTTTAAATTCACCAGTTTTCCAGAATAGGTATCCATCTTTGCCTTGCTTTTTTGCTTCATCAAACATTTCGGTTGCCGCAACGTCTAAAGCTATTCCAATGTCTTGTTTTACTTTATAATTTGATTTCTCAATTGCTTTTACGATTAAGTCCAAAGCCTCTTCGTGTGACTGCAAGTTAGGAGCAAATCCACCTTCGTCGCCGACAGCTGTTGATAAATTTTTAGATTTTAATAATTTCTTTAAATTATGATAAACGGTGACGCCCATTTCAAGCTTTTCAGCAAAAGTTTTTCCACCAGATGGAACAATCATAAATTCTTGAATACTCAAATTATTATCTGAATGTTTTCCACCATTTAAAATATTCATCATAGGAGTAGGAAGAACATGAGCATTTACACCACCGATATACGAATAAAGAGGAGTACCAAGAGAATTACTGGCAGCTCTACAACAAGCTAAAGAAACTCCTAAAATTGCGTTTGCACCAAGGTTAGCCTTATTTGGTGTTTTGTCTAAGTCAATCAAGAAATTATCAATCTTTCGTTGATCATAAACATTCATTCCAATCATTTTTTTAGCAATTTTTGAATTGACATTTTCGACTGCATCTAGAACTCCTTTACCTGAATATCTGTTTTCGTCTTGGTCGCGAAGCTCAACCGCCTCAAAACTTCCAGTTGATGCACCAGAAGGAACTATGGCTAAACCTGAAAAACCGCCTTCTGTCACAACTTCTACTTGAACTGTGGGATTTCCTCTAGAATCTAATACTTCTAAAGCATGAACACTTTGAATTCCTAAATAATCTTTCATTAATCTATACCTCCAATAGTAATAGTATTAACAAGATTTGGAAAAAAATACAAAATTTTTAAAAATATACTTGACTTTAGAGAACATATGTTTTATAATAAGCACATGAAAAAATACCAGCAACTTAATTGCTGATATATTTGGTTGGGATGGTGTGATTCGAACACACGCATATCGGAGTCAGAGTCCGAGGCCTTACCGCTTGGCGACATCCCAATATGAAAGACTAATATATAATAGCACAAAAAAATATAAAAATCTAGTAAAAATAAAATTTTTTTATGGAATTTTCCAAAAAGGGTGAAACATGAACAGAGAAGCAATTTTAAATAAATATTCAAATGAAGAAGATAGACTATTCGTGGCAAAAATAATAGACAAAATAAATTTTACAAAGACAAGAAATCAAATAGTAGCAACCGATTTTCTAGATATGTACCAAAAGAAAATTGCCCAAGAAGTAATAAACATAGTAAAAGAACAAAATTATAAATTTTATTATGCTTGTGAAGAAGCAGAAAAAGTCATGCTTATTTTTTATCCAGATAAATATATGGATTTATTCGAAAATGAACGTTTTAATTATTCTCAATTTGTAAAACTAATCAGAATTAAATTACCAAACGAACTAAAAGGAACATATTCGCACAAAGACTATTTAAGTGGAATAATGAAGCTTGGAATAAAACGAGAAAAGTTGGGGGACATTCTTGTTTTTGAAGATGGTGCAGATATAGTTGCAAGCTTTGAAATATGTGAATATGTAGTAAACAATTTACAACAATTAACTAGATTTTCTAAAGCAACAATAATAGAATTAAATATTAAAGAGATAAGAGAACCAAATGTGAAAAAAGAAGAAATTAGAATTGTTGTTGCCTCTTTAAGACTGGATGCAATAGTGGCAGAACTTGCAAAATGTTCAAGAAATGTCGCTAATGAGATAATAGAAAATCAGAGAGTATTTATTAATTATGAAAACGAGTCTAGAAGTTCAAAATTACTAAGCGAGGGGGACGTTATAGTAATAAGAGGCAAAGGAAAGTTTATTGTAAAATTAATAAATGGAGAAACAAGAAAAGGCAAGTTATCAGTGACTATTGAACACTATATATAAAATTTTAATGTAAAGGGTTGAATTTTATAACTCACTTTGATATAGTTATAAAAAAAACTGAGGAATATGTTTGAAAAATAATTACGATTTTTGCTACGACAAATTTCATTTAAAATGTGGTTACACACAACGAGTATGCACCATTGCCTTTTAAATTTTATTTTCCTTGCCAAAATTTAATTCTTTTCCAAACGGTGTCTTAAGGTGAGAAAGGATTGGAAATAAAAATGAGATTAGTTGAACCATGGATTAAAGTAGAAAATTTTGATGGTGTAAAAATCATGAAAAGAATTGAAAGAGCATGTAGAACATGTTATCGTTCAGAAGATAAAATAAGTGAAGAAAGCTACAAAAATTTATTAACAAATTGTCTAAATAGAGGACATGAATCTGTATTAGAACATGAAAAAATAACTGTTAGAATATATAGTGATATAGGTACATACAAAGATTTAACAAGACATAGATTTGCAAGCTTTTCTGTTGAATCTACAAGATATTGCAGTTATAATAAAGATAAATATGGAAATGAAATAGCAGTTGTAAATCCAGTGTATATAGAAGATAAGGAAGTTTTTGAAACTTGGAAAAAAGCAATAGAAGATATGGAAAAAGCATACATGAAGATGAAAGAGCTTGGAGCAAGCACAGATATGTGCAGAGAAATATTGCCACATTCTACAGCTGCAGAATATACGATGACAGCAAACATAAGAGAATGGAAACATATCTTAGAATTAAGAACAACAAATCATGTACATCCAGCAATCAGACAAGTTTTAATTCCATTATTATTGTTGTTTAAAGAACAAATGCCGGAAATTTTTGGAGACATAGAATATGATAAAGAATTTAATCCAAAATATTATGCTAAATTAACAATGGAAGAAGATTTATAATAAAAGAGGAATAAGAAATGTATCAAATACTTGATGGAAAAGAATTGGCTAGAAAAATAAGAGAAGAATTAAAGCTCAAAGTAGATAAACTTAAAGAAAATGGCATTGTGCCGAAGTTGGCTGTTATATTAGTGGGGGATGACAGTGCATCAAAGGTATATGTTAAGAATAAAAGTAAGGCTTGCAAAGATGTTGGAGTAGAATTTGAAGAAATTTTGTTAGACGAAAATACTTCTATGGAAAGATTACTCGAAATAATAGAAAAATTAAATAATAGAGAAGATATTAATGGAATATTATTGCAAAGTCCAATTCCAAAAGGCTTAAATATACAAGAAGCTTTTGAAAAAATACACTGTAAAAAAGATGTTGATGGGTTTAATCCTGTGAATGTTGGAAAACTTATGATTGGAGAAGATACATTTATATCTTGTACGCCATATGGAGTAATTAAAATGTTAGAATCATATAACATCGAAATAGAAGGAAAACACGCAGTTGTTATAGGGAGAAGCAATATAGTAGGTAAACCATTAGCACAATGTTTGTTACAAAAAAATGCTACTGTAACAATATGTCATTCGAAAACAAAAAATATAGCAGAAATAACAAAAACAGCGGATATATTAATTTCGGCAGTTGGAAAGAAAAATATGGTAACTGCAGATATGGTAAAAGATGGGGCAGTTGTCATTGATGTTGGAATGAACAGAAATGAAGAAGGAAAACTTGTTGGAGATGTTGATTTTGAAAATGTAAAACAAAAAGTATCATACGTAACACCTGTGCCTGGTGGAGTTGGTCCAATGACGATAGCAATGCTAATGAATAATGTGATAAAAGCAACAGAAGAACAAACAAGAAAATAAGCCATATAATATAAAATAAAGTAAATAGGGAAATAGAGCATAAATTTTGCTCGTATTTTCCTATTATTTTTTTGAAAAAATAAAGTTAGAAAAGGATGTGATTTCTTGTTTCTCAATTAAATAGCAAGTTGAGAAATGTTAATTTATGAAAAATTATGATGTTAAATTGTTAAAATACGAAGATGAACAATACCCAAAATGTTTACGAAATATTCACACACCACCTACAAAACTATATTGCATGGGAAATATTAATTTATTAAATAAAAAAAGAAAAATTGCAATTATTGGTTGTAGAGATTATAGCGAATATGGAAGGTTAATTTCACAAAAATTTGCTTATGAATTAGCTAGAATGGGTTTTGTTATAGTAAGTGGTGCAGCAAGAGGCATAGACTCATTTTCACATAAGGCAACTTTAAATACAAAAACAGGTACAATTGCAGTATTAGGCAACGGATTAAATTATATATACCCGCCAGAAAATAAAGAGCTGGAAGAACAAATTTTAAATAATAATGGATTAATAATTTCAGAATATGATATGGGAACAAAACCAAGTAAATATACTTTTCCAGCAAGAAATAGAATCATAAGTGCTGTTTCTGACGGCGTACTTGTAATAGAAGCAAGAAAAAACAGTGGAAGTCAAATAACAGTAGATTATGCACTTGACCAAGGAAAAAATGTGTATGCGGTGCCGGGAGACGTAACAAGAATAAACACGGAAGGAACTAATGAATTAATAAAACAAGGCGCTAAAATTGTAACAAATGTAAATGACATACTGGAAGATTTTAAAAGCATATGATAAAAAATCCGGTACTAGAAAATCAAGTACAAAAATGTATAAAATAATTGTAATATGCCCAAAATAATCAAAGAGGTGACTTTATGGAATTTAGAACTGACATGGCGTTAGAAAGAAATGAAATGTACAAGCAACAAAATAAACTTCAGCAAATAGATGGTGTAGAGATAGAAAATGATAGAAGAAATGATGTTGAAATTTCTAGAATTAAAATTTTAAGTGAAACAGGAGAAAAAGCTTTAAATAAACCAATTGGAAATTATATTACATTAGATGTAAAAAAAATAAAGCTTGCTGATGAGGAAAGACTTGAGGAAATAGCGAAAATTGTAGCAGATGAACTTAGAGATACAATAGGAGAACATGCAAAAAATACTGATGACATAATGATAGTAGGACTTGGAAATTTATATGTAACTCCCGATGCGCTTGGACCGAAGGTTGTTCCAGAAATTGAGGTAACAAGACATATTTTAGAATATATGCCGAAAGCTATGCCTGAAGATACAAGACCTGTTTCAGCAATATCTCCTGGGGTACTTGGAATAACTGGAATAGAAACAATGGAAATATTAAAAGGCGTGGTAGATAATGTAAAACCAAAACTTTTAATTGTTATAGATGCTTTAGCTTCAAGAAGTATAGATAGAATAAGTAGTAGTATTCAGATCGCAGATACAGGAATTGTTCCGGGAGCAGGGGTAGAAAATAAAAGAAAAGAAATAAGCAAAAAAACGCTTGGAATACCAGTAATAGCCATAGGAATTCCAACAGTTGTAGATTTAGCAACTGTAACAAATGAATGTATAGACATATTTATAGAAAATTTGCAAGAAAAGGCGATGTCGAATGATTATCTGAATAAATTAAAAGAAAAGGATAATTATGAAGATATTAAAGAAGCACTTGTTCCAAAAGATTATAATATGATTGTAACTCCTAAAGAAATAGATAAGTTGATAGAGAATATGAGTAAGATAATTTCGAAAGCAATAAATATGGCAATGTAGAAATATTTAGCTAATTAATAAATAGTCAATTTGAGTTAGAAATAGAAAAGACTAATGCAAATTAAAATTGAACATTAGTCTTTTCAAATTCTTTACCATTTAAATATTCTAAATGCTGAGATGGATGTATAAATTTGAATTTCATTTTATAACTGCATAAATTTTGAGTTTTACATTTGAACTTTTTATTTATATCGTTATGACCATATTTTCCATCACCTATAATTGGGTAGCCAATATAAGCAAGATGTGCGCGTATTTGATGAGTTCTACCTGTATGTAGAATTACTTCTAATATACTTGTGTTTTCTGACTTATTTGAAGATAATACAAAATATTCTGTGCTGATGTTTTGGTAGCCCTTCTTATGGCTACTACAAATATATACCATGGATTTTTTAGTATCTTTAAACAAATAATCATTTAAAATAGCATGCTTTTTTGTTGGTATTCCATAAACCCTACAAAAATAATGTTTTTCTATTTCATGATTTTTGAATTTATCAAAAAGAATTTGCTCTGATTGTTTATTTTTTGCAAATAGGGTGAGTCCTGTGGTGTTTCTATCTAATCTATGGCAAGGATATACTGCAAAACCATATTTAGCAGATAAAATAGTGGTTAGAGAATTATCTCCAGTAACTTCTATTTCAGCAGGTTTATCAACTATCAAAATATTACCATCTTCATAGATTACCGGAATATTAACAGAACTATACGAGGAATTTGCAAATGTAGTAATGTTAGATTTATTAGCAAATAAAAATTCATCTGCGATAAAAACCTTTACAACATCACCTGTGTGTAATGTTATATTTTCGTTAATTCGTACATCGTTTACTCGAATATCCTTTTTTCGCAAAGCCTTATAAATAGTATTTAAACTGAGTGCTGGAAATTCTCTTTGTAAAATATTATTCAATTTTTTTCCATTATTTTTTTCATTAATATTAATCGTTTTCATAAATTGAATTATATAGCAAATCTGGGTGAGTGTCAACACTTTAGAAGATTACATAATTTTCGCGTTAATAAAAGGCTAAAAATAGACATTTTCTTGCCTTTGAATAATAATTGTGCTATAATTCTGCTATCAGATTTTGCATTCTGAATTAATCTTTTGCTAAAGATTAATTAGAAATGCTAATTCTAGAAATTAAACGTACTTACAAACAAAGGAGAAAAATTATGAAATTTGAAAATTGTAAAGCTGCATCGTCCGAGATTCAAGTTGAAGGCATGCGCTCAGTAACAAGTGTTCGAGACGCGGCAAACAGATTGTCACGGACAAAGTATATGGCTTCTGAGGTTATCGTAAAATATAACGATTTGTTTAATATGCAAATTGGAAATCTTCTTGGAGGCATGAAGGCAACTTTGGACACATTGCCGGAAAGCTATGCAATGCACCAAAAGGTGAACAATGTACCTCTTAATGAATGGATAAAGCAGGAAGTTAATGAGAGAGTTTTCTTTCGCTTTTTACAGGTGTATAAGAATAAAGAGGACTATTTGGAGGCAATGAAAAGACAAAGGGAACTTCTTAGGCACGACATTATGTTAGGAGAGTATGAAGAGGAATTTGCTAACAAGTTGATTGCTAGAATATTTCCCAATGGAATTGATAAGTTTGTTACGAGCTTTGCATGTGCGTACAATACAACATTTCATATGATTGCAAATGAATCCGGAGTACAGACTGCAATTACCGAACCCATGACGCAGGATATTTGGCGCAACTGGGAATATTTTTGGAATCCTGAGGAAAAAGAGTATCGCCTTGATGGTGAATTTGCTCAGTTTTATGATGGAGAAGAAGAATTTTCTCAAGAATTGGATGATGGTAATAGGCTTATTAAAATTAATGAAGGAGTGTATGAAGCACTAAAAAATGTAAAAAGGACGTAATATTTCTAAAATTTAGCATGCAAAGGAGCCTCGCGTTGCGGGGCTCTTTTGCTACAAAATATTGAAAAATAAAGATAAAAAAGCTTGCATTTACTCATTAATCATGGTAAAATATAAAAAGTGTGAAAAACACTACTTTTTAATTTACAGAAAATTAAAAAGACCTTACTTACACGAGATGTGTAGGTTATATTATCCGAAAGGTAGGTGAAAATAATGAATAAATACGAGAGCGTAATCATTATTAATCCATCTGTAGACGAAGAGCAAGTAAAGGCTTTAACAACAAAATTTACAGATATGATTAATAAAGACGGAAATGTAGAAAAAGCTGATAATCTTGGTAAAAAGAAATTAGCTTACCCTGTAAAGAAAAATGCAGAAGGATATTATGTAGTATTATACTTTACAGCAAACCCAAGCATAATAGCAGAGTTAGAAAGAAATTACAGAATTACTGATGATGTTATTAAATTCATGACAATCAACGTAAACGAATAATTAGAAAAAATGGAGGTCATTTATGAACAAAGTTATTTTAATGGGAAGACTAACAAGAGATCCAGAAGTTAGATATACCCAAACAAGCAACACTTTGGTAGCCTCATTCTCACTTGCAGTAAATAGAAGATTTGTAAGACAAGGTGAAGAAAGACAAGCAGATTTTATAAACTGTGTTGCATGGAATAAAACTGGAGAATTCGTAAGTAAGTATTTTAAAAAAGGTCAACAAGTTGGAGTAATTGGAAGATTACAAACAAGAACTTGGGATGATGACAAAGGACAGAAACATTATATAACAGAGGTTATTGTTGAAGAAACATACTTCGCAGATAGCAGAAGAGATGGAGCTGCTGCAGACATGGACTCAAGCTTTGGAGCAGATGCATCAATTCCAGCTGGTAATGGTTCAGAATTTGAAGTTTCATCTGGTGATGACCTACCATTTTAAGTAGAATAAAAAATAGGGAGGGATATAATAATGGCAGATAGAAGACAAAATAGAAGAAACAATGGCAATAAAGACGAAGATTATAATCCAAAATTCAGAAAAATGAGAAAGAAAGTTTGCCCATTATGCGCAAATAAAGAATTAGTTTTAGATTATAAAAATGCTGATCAATTAAAGAAATTTATAAATGATAAAGGCAAAATCTTACCAAGAAGAGCTACTGGAGCTTGTGCAAAACATCAAAGAGATATAACAATAGCTGTAAAAAGAGCAAGACAAATTGCTATATTACCATATACACAAGAATAGTTTTGTAATAATAATGTAATAAAAAAGTAACATAAAAATTATTGACTACATAAAAAAAGAATAGTAAAATTAAAAATGTAGATAATAATATTAAGATAATGAAAAGGAGAAATAATTGATGAAAAATTCTAAAGTAGTTATGGAAATTGTTATAATAATCTCATTATTATTCGCTTTATCAACAGTTGTTTTGGCTGACAACACACAAATTATAATTGGTGGAGGATCAACCAATACTCAAAATGATACAGCTACAAACATTCCAAATGTTGTTATGAATACTACAACAAACACAAATGTTAATACAAACACTAATACATCTTATAGAACAAACACAAATACAGAAACATTACCAAAAACAGGTGTAACAGATGGTTACGTTGTTGCTATACTTGTAACAGTATGTGCTATATCAGCTATATATGCTTATAAGAAAATAAGAGATTACAACATGTAATAAAATAAAGATTGAAAGAACATATGTCAGAAATGATGTATGTTCTTTTTTTTGTGTAAAGCTATTTACAATAATAAGTTACTAAATTTGCAAATTTACATAAAATGCGATATAATATAAATTATAATGGTTAATATTCCATTAAATAAAAAAACCGCTAAAAGGAGAATTTTTATGAATGATCGGTTTGATGAGATTATGGAGAACATGGAAAGAGAGATGGAGGAATTAAAGCAAATCAACAGTTCTTTGAGAGAGGAAAATGAAAGACTGAAGGATCTCAACGGAATTGAGAAATGTTTTTCGGTAGATAAAGCATTTGAAGGCTTTCATGTAAGCAACGTACAATCTAAGCGTCGAGCACTGAACGTAATAAAAGCTCATGGATATACAAATATCTATGCTTTAAAAGATATTACAGTTCAAGAATTATGCAAATGGCCTGAGGTGGGTCCGGCAATTATAGCAATTATTTATATTGTTATGGAACATTACGGGATGATTATGGAGATTCCATCAAAGGCACTATTTGCCTCTCCGATGTTTCTTAATCAGTTAACCAAGCGCATCGAAGACAATCGGAAAACGGTAACTTTCGATATCTGATAAGCGGGACGAAAATGGCACCTAGTACTTAGGTGCCATTTTCGTTTGAAAAAATCAATGTTTATTTATTTTCTGCCTGAACAATTATCCTAGTTTGTTTAACACTATTACATGTCATTAGTGTAACAATTTTCTTGCCATCGGTTTCTTGTGATGTACAAGATAAATCTGTACTTTCAACTTCTTTTTTATCAAAAATCGTATAATCTAGGGCTTTTCCATCTAATCCATATACAGTAAATTCGTCACCAATTTTTAGACTACTAATTCTTGCAAAGAATGTATTATCTAAATAATTATGCCCAGCAATGCAAAGGTTTCCAACGTTATTTGGTAACGGCCCTGCAAATCTGCAAGGTGCTATTTTTAATAAATCTTCAGAAACTTCCGAGAGTATAGGATAGTCTAACTTAATTTTATCTATTTTTAATATTCCAATTACAAAATTTTTCTTTTCCTCCAGTATGTCATTAGAATTCTGCAAAACAGCTGTGTAAGAAGGATTTTCAGAATACAGATAAGAGACAGAAAAAGATGATGCTAAATTTTCAGAGGTTTTATTTTTTTGTGTAATATCATAAATATATAATACAAATAATAATGAAAATAATATTAATCCGATTATTGAAATAAATAGAATAATTTTAAAAACTGCCAATTTTTTCATTATCACGTTCCTCGTTCTACATTTTTAATATTATTTTAAACAAAAAAGTAAAAAAAATTAAAAAATTTGAAAAAAAGATACAATTTATGGACAATATATGATAGAATAGGGACGATAAATTTTAGTGAAGGAGAATTGATATGTCCGAAGCAAAATATAAAAGAATTTTGTTAAAATTAAGTGGTGAAGCACTTGCTGGAGACAGCAAAAAAGGAATTGATCCTAATGTAATAGGAGAAATTTGTGATGAAATAAAAAAGGTTAAACAATTAGGCGTTGAAATTGCCATAGTAGTTGGTGGAGGAAATTTCTGGAGAGGCAGAAATGGAAAAGAAATGGAAAGAACTACATCTGACTACATGGGAATGCTTGCAACTGTTATGAATGGTTTGGCATTACAAGACGCTCTAGAAGCAAGAGGAATGTACACAAGAGTTCAAACTGCAATTGAAATGAGACAAATTGCAGAGCCATATATAAAAAGAAAAGCTCTTAAACATTTGGAAAGAGGAAGAATTGTAATATTTTCATGTGGAACTGGTAACCCATACTTCACAACAGATACAACAGCAGCTTTAAGAGCAGCCGAGATTGAGGCAGATGTAATACTTGTTGCAAAGACAATAGATGGCGTATATTCAGCAGATCCAAAGGTTGACCCAAATGCTATTAAATATGATAAGATAACATATTTAGACATTTTAAATAAAGATTTAAAAGTAATGGATTCTACTGCTACATCTTTATGCAGAGATAACAACATTCCGTTATTAGTATTTGGTATAAATGAACCAGAAAACATATTAAAGGCCGTTATGGGCGAGAAAATAGGAACTTTAGTTGAAGGAGAATAAAGATTATGGATTTTAATATTATTGAAGAAAAAATGAAGAAAACAATTAGCGTATTTGAAGAAAATTTAGCTGAGGTTAGAGCTGGACGTGCTAACCCAAACATTTTAAATAAAGTAACAGTTGATTATTATGGAGTTCCAACTCCAATCAATCAAATGGCTGGAGTATCTGTACCAGAACCAAGAATGATAGTTATTCAACCATGGGATATGAGCATGCTTAAGGAAATTGAAAAAGCTATAAACTTAGCAGAACTTGGAATTAACCCAATGAATGATGGAAAGGTAATTAGACTTACATTCCCAGAGCTTACGGAGGAAAGAAGAAAGAGCTTAGTAAAAGATATAAGAAAAACAGCAGAAGAAGCAAAAGTTGCTGTTAGATCAATCAGAAGAGACGGAATAGATACAGCAAAAACTGCACAAAAAAATGGTGAAATGACAGAAGATGAATTATCAGTTGCAGAAGCAAAAATTCAAAAAATGACAGATGCAAACATTGCTGAAATTGACCAAATATTAGAGAAAAAAGAAAAAGAAATAATGACTGTATAAAACAATAAGGCCATTGGGGCGAAAATCTCAATGGCTTATTACGGCTGAAAGGAAATAATTATGGAACAAAATATAGAAGATATAATTAATATGCAAGCTTTGCCAGAGCATGTTGCCATAATCATGGATGGAAACAGAAGATGGGCAAAGAAAAACAATTTAAGTACTCCACAAGGTCACAAAGAAGGAGCAGAAAATTTAAAAAGAATTGCAAAATTTGCAAATAAAATAGGAATAAAACATTTAACTGTTTATGCGTTTTCAACAGAAAATTGGAAGAGATCACAAGAAGAGGTTGGAGCTATAATGAAACTTTTAAAATTCTATTTGTTAGATTTCTTCAATTGGAGTGATGAAAACATTAAAATAAATGTACTTGGCAGGATTGCAGAACTACCAAAGGATTTGAAAGACCAAATACATAAAATAGAAGAAAAAACTAAGAATAATACAGGTTTAGTATTAAATATATGCTTTAATTATGGTGGTAGAGACGAAATAGTAACTGCTACTAAGAATATTGCTCAAAAAGTATTAGACGGAGAATTAAAAATAGAAGATATAAACGAAAAATTATTCTCAAATTATTTATATACGGCTAATCAACCAGACCCTGATTTGTTAATTAGAACTAGTGGAGAAGAAAGAATAAGCAATTTCTTGCCATGGCAGATTTCATATTCAGAGTTTGTGTTTACAGATAAATTCTGGCCAGAATATAATGAACAAGAATTTTTAAATTCTATACAAATTTATCAAAAAAGAACAAGAAGATTTGGGGGAAACAAATAAATTTATAAACGAGAGGTCAAAATTATGAAAAGAGTTTTATCAGCAGCAGTATTATTACCATTGGTACTTATAGTGTTTATTTCAGGAAATACATATGTGGTAGACGTGTTTATGGGAATAGTAGCTTTAAGATGTATATACGAACTATTCCACGCGTTTGAACAAAAAGGACATCATCCAGTAAGATGGGTTGGATATTTAGCAGCAATCGCAATAATGTTTATACATGTTATACCAGAACATTATGCAAAATACGCTGTAATATCAATCATTCCAATATCTGTTTTAATCTTGTTCATATTAGTACTTACGAAAAAGACGAAAACAGATGTAATAGATATAGCAATCACATTCTTTGGAGTATGCTACATTGTATTATTTTTAATGTTTATGTCAATAATTAGAAACATGGAGAATGGAAAATTCCTAATTTGGTATGTATTTATAGCATCATGGCTTACAGATGTGTTTGCATATTTAACAGGAAAGGCAATCGGAAAACATCATTTTACAGATATAAGCCCAAACAAGACAATAGAGGGCTGTATAGGTGGAACATTAGGTGCAACTCTATGTATCATTTTATATACGGTATTAATAAACAAATTTGCTGGATTTAATATAAACGTTGCAGTAATTTCATTAATAGGAATTGTTCTTAGCATAGTTGGTCAAATAGGAGATTTATCTGCATCAGCTATTAAAAGATATGCTGGAATTAAGGATTATTCAGATTTAATTCCCGGCCATGGGGGAATGGTTGATAGAGTTGATAGTGTAATATTTATTGCTCCATTTACATATTTATTATTTATATTGATGTTTTAGTTGGTTTATGGGTACAACCTTACAAAAACCCAAATATATTTTCAAGGATAAAAAATTTGATAAGTTTTTTAATTAGTGCAATTAAGATAATATTTTTATTAGGCTTTCTAATTGGAATTCATGAAACAGGTCATTTTCTTATTGCAAAGCTCTGTAAAGTTAGGGTAAACGAGTTTGCAATAGGATTTGGGCCTGTTATATGGAAGAAACAAGGAAAAGAGACTAAATATGAACTTAGATTGATTCCGCTAGGTGGATTCGTGAATATGGAAGGCGAAGCAGAGCAATCTGAGAAAGAAGGATCATTCACGAAGGCAAGCATTCCGAGAAGAATTGCTATTGTAGCAGCAGGTGCGTTGGTAAATATTATCTTTGCAATTATAGTATATTTTATATTAGCTATGACTATTAGAGGAAACATTACTAATGCGGTTGTAGGAAATAAAGTTTTAGATGCAGATGATTTTGGTAATAGGTTGTATTTTGCATCATATAATACAAAAGAATTTATGCTTTCGATTGCAGAAAGTGTAAAGCAACTGTTCACCGGGAAAGTATCGTCGGCAGAACTAGTTGGTCCTGTTGGAATATCTGAGGTAGTCGCAAAAACAAATGGATTTAGGGAGTTTATTTATATACTGTCAGCCATATCAATATCGCTTGGCGTAACAAACTTATTACCATTTCCACCACTCGATGGAGGCAAAATTGTGCTAATATTACTGGAGACAATTCGCAGAAAGCCATTAAAACAAGAAACAGAAATAAAAATACAGTTGGCTGGTTTTGCAATACTTATGGCAGTGTCGATTGTGGTGACGTATCATGATATAATACGAATATTTTAGTGACTGAAAAATAATTACAATTTTGACTACGTCAAATTTCATTTACAACGCGGTTACATACACAAAGTATGCGCCCTTGCCTTGTAAAATTTATTTTCCTTGTCAAAATTTAATTCTTTTCCAATCAATGATGTGCAATTTAATATAGAAAAATTATAGTTGTTTTCAACAAAAATTAATAAATTGGGGGATTTATTAAAAAATGGATGAAGTTAAAACTTCAAAGACTGTTAAAGAGGTTTTTAAAGACTATAACTCTAACAGTTTTGTTCTTAATGCAGCAAGAGTTATAGGAATTGATTTATATAAAAAGAAAAATTTATTAGAAGTATTTATTGCTTCTAATAAATTAATTGATATTAACGATGTTTTAGAACTAGAAAGGTATATGGAAAGGCGTTTTCAAATTCAAACTGCAAAGCTTACAATAAAATATGAGCTTGAGGAAGAAGTCGATGTGTCTGAAAAAATAGCAAAAGAATGGCAAAGTATTGTTAAGTATATTTCGTACAAGCATCCTATTGCGAGAGCCTTTTTAAATAATAGTGAGATTCAAATTGTTAATAACAATATACAGGTTACTCTTTTTCTAAATGGAAAAGAGTTTTTAGAGAGCAATAAATTTAATGAGGTTTTTGCTGGGCTAATTTATAATATATACGGCAAAAAATATACGATGACATATGAAGAAAAGGTTTCTGAAAATACGGTTACTCAATATAAAGAAAGATTAGAGAGACTCGAAAAAGAAGCAATACTTGAAATGACAAAGGATAATGGTACAGCTAGTGCTGAACATAGTGAAAAACCACAACAAGAAACAAAGCCATATGCTAGTAAAAATGCTGGACAAAGCAAATACAACAAAGGTCAATATAGTAAGAGTCAGTACAATAAAGGACAATATGGAGAGAAGAAGCAATATAATAAATCTGCCCCAAGTCCTGCACAAGAAGCTCCTATGCCACCAATGCCAGATGTTCTAGAGGCTGTAGCAACACCGGAAGAAGATACACCATTAATTTATGGTAGAAGTTTGAATTTAAGTGATCCAATCATAAAGATTCAAGATATAGGCGTAGACAGTGGAAACGTAATATTAGAAGGACAAATTTTAAGTGTAGAGCTTGATGCAAAAGATGATGACATCAATCTTGGAATAAAGGTAAGAGAGCTAAAAAGCGGTAAGTCACTTGTTATATTTAGTGTTTATGATGGAACTAATACAATCGATTGCAAGGTATTCTCTGCACCAGAAAAATTGGATAAATTAAAGAAGAGGTTAAAGAACGCTGCAAGAGTAAGAATTGCTGGTACTGCACAATTTGACCCATATGCAAAACAGCTAGGTGTTTTGGTAAATACTATTGTAGAAATGCCAGAAGAGAAGAAAGCTGTAAGAACTGATAATGCTAAGATTAAAAGAGTTGAACTTCATATGCATACTCAGATGAGTACAATGGATGGAATTACTCCTGCTAAAAACCTTATAAAACGTGCAATGAAGTGGGGAATGAAGTCTATTGCAATTACTGATCATGGAAGTGTTCAAGCATTCCCAGATGCACACAAGATGTTGGGAGTAAATAACCCAGACATGAAGGTTCTTTATGGAGTAGAGGCATACTTGGTTCCAGATAAGGTTCCATCTGTTTCAAACCCAAAGGACCAAGATTTACATACTACATATTGCGTATTAGACTTAGAGACAACAGGACTTTCGTTTAGAACAGAAAAGATTACCGAAATTGGTATAATGAAGATGAACGAAAAAGGCGAAGTTATAGATGAATTTGAATGCTTCGTAAACCCTGAAAAACCAATTCCACAAAGGGTTGTAGAAGTTACAAACATTACAGATGACATGGTAAAAGATGCAGAGACAATAGATAAAGTAATGCCAAAGGTATTAGAATTTGTTGGAGATAGCGTAATTGTTGCACATAATGCAGACTTTGACGTTGGTTTTTTGAAATACAATGCAAAACAATTGGGGCTATCTTTAGACAACACTTACTTAGATACGTTAAGACTTGCAAAAGATTTATTTCCAGACTTTAAAAAGTATAAGTTGGGAATAATTGCAGATAAACTTGGAATTGAAGTATTAGTTGCACACAGAGCATTAGATGATGTTGATACTACTGTAAAAGTATTTAGAGTAATGTTAAACATGCTAGAAGAAAAAGGTGCTAAAACTATAGAAGATATAGATAAACTTGCTGGCGAAAACGTAAATTACAAGAAGTTAAAGAGCTTCCATGCAATAATTCTTGCTACAAACTATGTCGGATTAAGAAACTTATACAAGTTAATCTCAATATCACACTTGGATTACATATATAAAGGCAGACCAATGCTACTAAAATCAATATATAAGCAATATTCAGAAGGTTTGATTTTAGGCAGTGCTTGTGAGGCTGGAGAATTATATCAGGCAATCGAAAATGGAAAAGATGATGAAGAAATAGAAGCAATCGCAAGAGATTATGATTATCTTGAGATTCAACCAACTGGAAATAACATGTTCTTGGTTAGAAACGGCGTCGTACCAGATGTAGAAGGTCTAAGAGACATAAATAGAAAAATAGTTGCCTTAGGAGAGAAGCTAGATAAATTAGTAGTTGCAACTTGTGATGTTCACTTTATGGATCCAGAAGATGAAATATATAGACGTATATTAGAGGCTGGCCAAGGCTATGCGGATTGCGATTTGCAGGCTCCATTATATTTAAGAACAACTGAAGAGATGCTAGAAGAATTTAGCTATTTAGGAGAAGAAAAGGCCTATGAGGTTGTTGTCACAAATACCAATAAAATAGCGGATATGTGTGAGCAAATCAGCCCAATATCACCAGAAAAATGTCCTCCATACATCAACGATTGTGAGAAAACCATTAAAGATATTGCATACAACAAGGCACACGAGTTATATGGAGACCCACTTCCACAAATAGTTGAAGAGAGGCTAGATAAAGAGCTAACATCTATAATTAAAAACGGATTCTCCGTTATGTACATAATAGCACAGAAACTAGTTTGGAAATCAAACGCAGATGGATACATCGTTGGTTCCAGAGGTTCTGTTGGTTCGTCATTTGTTGCCAACATGACAGGTATTACAGAGGTTAACTCGCTTCCACCACATTACAGATGCCCAAATTGTAAGTATTCGGACTTTACCGATTATGGTGTGAAGAACGGATTCGACTTACCAGATAAGATATGCCCTAAGTGCGGGCATAGACTCGCAAAAGATGGGCTAGACATTCCGTTCGAAACCTTCTTGGGATTCAATGGAGACAAGGAACCAGATATCGACTTAAACTTCTCTGGAGAATATCAAGCAAAAGCACATAGATACACAGAAGTAATATTCGGAAAAGGTACAACTTTCAAGGCTGGAACCGTTGGTACTGTTGCTGGAAAGACCGCAATGGGTTATGTTAGAAAATATAATGAAGAAAGAGGAATACCGATTAACAATTCGGAGGTAATTAGAGTTGCTTATGGTTGCACAGGAATAAAAAAAACAACAGGTCAGCACCCTGGAGGAATTATAGTTGTTCCAAAGGGAAGGGAAATTTACGAATTTACACCTGTTCAACATCCAGCAGACGATCCAACCTCAGATATTATAACTACTCACTTTGACTACCACTCAATAGATCAGAACCTATTGAAGCTAGATATACTAGGCCATGATGATCCAACAATGATAAGAATGTTATTTGATATTACTGGACAAGACCCAACAAAAGTACCATTAGATGACAAGGAAACAATGTCTATATTTAGTTCTACAAAGGCATTAGGAGTTACTCCAGAACAAATACACAGTGAAGTTGGAAGCTTTGGAGTTCCAGAGTTTGGAACAAAATTCGTAAGAGGAATGCTTGTAGATACAAGGCCAAAGACCTTTGATGAATTAATTAGAATTTCAGGTCTATCACATGGTACAGACGTATGGTTAAACAATGCACAGAGCTTAATCGAAGAAGGCACTATAAAGTTGGAAGATGCTATATGTTGTAGAGATGATATTATGATTTATCTAATTAAGGAAGGATTACCACCACAAAAAGCCTTCAAAATAATGGAGTTTGTTCGTAAAGGAAAACCATCAAAAGACCCAGAGGGCTGGAAAGGCCATGAAGCAACGATGAGAGAATACAACATACCAGAATGGTACATTGGTTCATGTAAAAAAATAAAATACATGTTCCCAAAAGCCCATGCTGCTGCATATGTTACAAACGCCTTCAGAATTGCATGGTTCAAGGTTCACATTCCAAAAGCATATTATGCTGCATACTTCTCTATAAGAGCAGATGCATTTGATAGTGAGATAATGTGCCACGGGGTAGAGCGTGTAAAGAATAAAATGAAAGAAATAGAACTTGCTGGAAAAGCAGCAACAAAGAAAGACCAAGACACATATGGAGTTTTAGAGATAGTTCTAGAAATGTATGAAAGAGGTTTAAACTTCTTACCAATAGATTTATACGAGTCAGATGCTGTAAAATTTAAAGTAGAAGTTGATGGAATACGTCCACCATTAAACAGTATACCAGGACTTGGAACAGTTGCAGCGCAAGGAATACAAGAAGCAAGACAAGAAGGAGAATTCATGTCTATAGATGATATGAAAATACGTGCAAAAGTCGGCAAATCTACAATAGAAATGCTAGAAAAAGCAGGATGCTTGGAAGGAATGAGCCAAAGCAACCAGATGAGCTTATTTGCATAATTTCGCCCCCAAAAGGGCGTCCCTATTGGGCAAAATTATACTGTATGGAGATTAGGAATGGTAGAATTAACTAATATTTTTACATTAAAAAATATAATAATATATTTATTAATAATAAATATAATTGCATTTTTGGCTATGTTTATAGACAAGAAAAAAGCAGAAAAAGATAGATGGAGAATAAAAGAATCTACACTATTAACCTTAGCTTTAATCGGTGGGAGCATAGGGGCAATTGCAGGAATGTATACTTTTCACCATAAAACAAAGAAGCCAAGATTCTTTATTGGAATACCAGTAATAATTGTTTTACAGATAATGCTGATTATTGCGATATCTATAAAATGATATTTATACATACAGCAAATTTGCATGATTTTGGTCTGGCAAAAACATGGTAGACAGCAAGGATATAAGAAAATACATAAATAAAGAGGCTGAATTGGAATCAGTCTCTTTTTATCTTTTTATAATTATAATTCATGCTATTTTGTTATAGCTATTACTGGTACTTCCATTTCATCTGGTGTAAGCCCGCAGTGAGTTGACTTCTTAACTTTTTTCCCTTCTGCTAAAAATGTTTCTAGTCTTATAATACTTCCGGCTGTTGATAATGCTACATAGTTCCCTAGAAAATCGTCTATTTTTGGGTGTTTATCTCCAAAACCTAAGAAGTTTTTGCCTAAAAATTCTTCTGTTGTCATTAACCAGAATTCATCTTTGAAAACTTTGTTAAATCTTTCTTCAAATTCTTTTCTCATATTTTCTTTAACATTAAAAGTTAATGCTCTAGATTCAAGAGAAGCTGGCATTGTTAAACATTCTAAGATTTCTGGATAATCTAGCAATGTATATGCTTTTTCTATATCTTTATGACCGTGGTCCGCAGAGATGATTACTATTGTATCATCTGACATTTTACTGCACATTTCTGCTATTTTATGTTCTGCTTCATGTATAAATTCTTTTGCTTCATCAGAAGAAGCTCCAAATTTATGTAATAATCCATCTGGATTATCTGAATAAGCAAATATAAAGTTTTCAGAAGATGTGTCACAAAGTGTTTCAATAGAATCGATTAGTTCATCTAAATTATTTGCTCTAATGCTTCTTTTTGCTCTTTTATCTGAGTATGTTGGATTTATTTCGAATGCTTTTACATTTGGAGAAGCTTTTTCAATTTGTTCAAATATTGGTGTATATTTTACTACACCATCAAAAACATTTATGCTTGCTCCTTTTATTATATCTTCACCCTTGTAAGACTCCTTGTGAGATAACATATCTATGGCTCTACCATACTCTTTAAAATATTGAGACCATGCAATCCATCCTGTCTCATAAGGTGGTTTGCCAGCATAGTATGTTGTAAGTGCGGCTGTTGTTGTTGATGGATATACTGATGTTACACAGTCAATTTTCTTATTGAAGAAATATCCGTTATTAGATAAATTGTTAAGAATGTGTTCTCCCATTCCATCTAAAACAATAAAAACTACATTCTTATATTTTTTTTCTAGTAGTTTATCTAAGCTTTCTAAAGATTTATGTTTTGTTTCAACATTATAGTATTTTAAAATAGATGTTATAGTATTTAAAATACAATGTTCGTAATTTGGTAATACAATTTCATTACTCATATGTTGATATACCTCCGTTTCTATGTATAAATTATAATATATTTTTCCAATTATTGCAACGAAAAAAGGCAAGCAGAGTAATTTTATTTTAAATTACTCTACTTGCCTTAAAGTTTGACGCGTGCTAGGGAAAAGGGGATTACTCTTCGTGTTCTTCACGTTTGGCGTAACCAAGCACAAAGCCACGAGTGCGATCTGCAATACGTTTGGGCAGCTCAGCGTTCTTCAAATAATTGAAGACGTGGAAGAGTGTTGCGTGAACGTTTTCCTCGAAGCCAACCTTTCGCCAGTTGTACTGGCCAGGAGCCAACTTGAGATCTTCAGCCATCACCTGACGGGGAAATTGACGCTGAACATAGACGTTGTTGTCCATGCAAATCATCAACTGACCATCACTACCTTCCTGATAGGAGAAATAGTGAGTTTTGTTTGCCAAAGTGATATCATCAATCGGCTCAAGTTTTACCATGCGCTTGTGATGGCCACTGAGCTGGAAGTCTGTGACCACATGAGTGTGAGCGTGGACGATAGACTTCTTGTGAGATGTGATACCGCTAGGACCACTGCCGTGTTCCATAAAGGTAACACCTGATGCCTCAGGGTATGCTCCTTTCAGAACATATTCGAGGTCTTTGCAGACCTGGTTATATTCAATCATGAGAGCGGGATAGAATTGTGCGACACTCAGAATGTGCTGTTTAGGCACAATCATGAGATAACCCTGTTTAAGAGCTCCTAACTCGCTCGTGACATAAAAATGAGGGGACGAATAGATAATACAGTCGACTTCCTTGTCTACAACCCGATTGTACGTTTCCATAGTGGTGGGCATGCCCTTAAGAGAAGCAAGCTCACACAGGATACACCGTTCCTGGTTACTGTCATACTTGATGCCAGTAATCATTTCACCGCATTCAAAACCATTTTCATGGCTGAATTCGATAAATGCCTTGTCATCCACAAAACCTTCTTCGGGAAGGTATATTGCAGGGCAATTAACATTGGCAGCTCCGAGAATAACCGGAGTCTTGTTGTTTTCCCAGACCCGAGAAACCTGAGAAACATCATTAACTTCTTCAACTGCTTCAAAGCTCCTAACGAACTTCGCAACAGCCGTTGACTTGGTTATTAACAAAACCTTATTTCGAGTAATCATACAAACTCCTTTTCTGTTATGTCAATGTGCGTACAAAGCCTAAAAGGCTATATAATTTATTATAAACCTTAAATAAGGTTATGTCAATTACAAAAAAACTAAAATTTGACAATTGGCAATAATACAGGGAAAGTTAAAAATTAAAATTGCAAAAAGGAGTTTGACGAAACAATGTTTAGAACATAGACATAATAAATATGCTTGTTTTACTGAGAAGGTTTTCATAAATTGATTAACAATAATATATGTGCATAACTCTAGAATGAAAGCCTTGAGCACAAACTATCCACAGAGTTATCCACATTATCCACAGGCTTGTTAATAACTAAAAAATGTAAAAGAAACAATAAAAAAAGTAAACATAAAAATGATAAATAACGACAAATTATTGCAAAAATTAATAAAATATGATAAAATATAATCTACATTTATATTCCAAAAGGAGGAATTATTGTGCCAATCATTGAAATTTGCTTTGACCATAACAACAAATTTTCGATGGAATTCAAAATGGCTTGTAACTATGAACGGGCTATTAGAATTTTAAACAAGTTAAAGTCGTATGAAGTTGAGGGGCGTTTTTTTATGCCGAATCAAAGGGCATATGCAATGGCGGCGTTTGAATGCGCCAACTTGTTGAAACTGGAAAATAACTAAGGCAGATACTAAAAAAGTAATTGGCAAAATGCGGAGGGCAGACTGCTCTCCGCAAACTTTTAGTGTATAATATTTTAAAAAAATAAAATTATAAAATGTAAAAATGGTCAATTGAAAAAGTAATTTCTATTTGGAAAAAGTAAATTCTAGTTACCGAGTAAACGATATTTAAAATATAAAATATGTTTAAATGCTACTGTTTTAATTGACTTTTTTGTTTAATTTGCTATAATGTGTAAAGAATAAATATAGAAAAACTTAAGAAAATTGGAGGAATAAAAATATGTTGAAAAAAGTTGCAATACTAGCAAATGGTGGAGATGTTTCAGGATTTAATGCCGTTATTAGAGCAATTATAAAAACAGCAGAGAAAAACAATATAGAATGTTATGGATTTATAGATGGTTATAGAGGATTACTTAATAACGATTTTGTAAGATTAAGTACAAGCGAAAGCAGTAATGCATCAGGAATTTTGCCAAAAGGTGGATCTATAATTGGTTCATCTACAAATGCAAATGTATTTAATTATAAGGTAGTACTTCCAAATGGAGAGATTGAATACCAAGATTTATCAGATAAATGTGTTCAAAATGTAAAAGATGATGGATTTGATTGCGTATTTACACTCGGAGGAGATGGAACTCAAAAGTCTGCAAGGGACTTCAGCTTGAAGGGAATCAATGTTATAGGCGTTCCGAAGACAATAGATAATGATGTTGCATGTACAGATATCACATTTGGATATAATACAGCTGTATCTGTTGCAGCAGAAGCGTTAGATAGGTTACATACCACAGGAGAAACACATCATAGAATAATGGTTCTTGAAGTTATGGGAAGATATGCCGGCTGGATTGCATTAGAGTCTGCAATAGCTGGAGGGGCTGATATAGCTTTAATACCAGAAATACCATATGATATAAATTCAGCAGTAAGAAAAATTCAACAAAGATCAAAAGTTGGAAAACAATTTAGCATTGTAGTTGTTGCAGAAGGCGCAGTTCCAAAGGGAGGAACAATAACAGTGGAAGGAGTTAGAAACAACGGAAAAGGCGTTGATAATAACAAATTAGGAGGAGCTGGACAAAAAGTTGCAAAGCAACTAGAAGAACTTACTGGATTTGAAGCTAGATGCACTGTTTTAGGATATATGCAAAGAGGTGGAACCCCAACCGCATTTGATAGAGTTCTATCTACAAAATATGGAGCAAAAGCAATGGAACTTGCAATGGAAGGAAAATTTGGAACAATTGCAGTTATGAAAAACGGAAGACTAGATTATGCAACACTAGAAGACGTTGTAGGAAACAATAAAGAGATTGGTGCTGTATCTGGAAATACACCAGAAAGTAACCTACGTAAAGTGACAATGGATGATGATTTGGTGAAAACAGCCAGAGATATAGGAATTTGCCTAGGAGACTAAAACTTTGCCCAAAAGGGGCGTCCCTATTGGGCGAAAAGGAGAAATAGAAGTGAAGGATTTTAAGGAGATTATAGCTGAACAAATAGCTAAAGCAACAAATATTGAAAAAGATAAGATAATAACAAATATTGAAGTGCCAAAAGATACAAACAATGGAGATTTTGCTTTTCCATGCTTTATTTTAGCAAAAGAGCTTAGAAAATCACCTGTGATGATTGCAAATGATTTGCAGGAAAGTATTAGAGATCAAATTAATGCGAATAATGTAGACGAAATTAGCGAAGTGAATGCTGTGAATGGCTTTTTAAACTTCAAATTAAATCAAAATAAAATAGCAGAAGAAGTTATAAAGAACTTTAATAAAATGCAAGATAAATATGGAAGTGAAACCCAAGAAAATTCTAAAAATGTTGTAATAGATTATTCATCTCCCAATATTGCAAAGCCTTTCCACATAGGACATTTGCGCTCTACTGTTATTGGGGGAGCTTTGTACAACATATATAAATATTTAGGATATAATGTTACTGGAATTAACCATTTAGGAGATTATGGTACTCAGTTTGGAAAGCTTATAGAAGGATACAAACTTTGGGGCGAAGAATATAACATAGAAGAAAAGCCGATAGATTCACTTACAGAAATTTATGTAAGAATAAATAATTTATGCAAAGAAGACGAGAGTGTTTTAGAAGCCTGCAGAAATAACTTTAAAAAGTTAGAAGACGGAGATAAATATTGTGTCGATTTATGGCAAAAGTTTAGAGATTTAAGTCTAAAAGAATTTCAAAAAATTTATGATATGTTAGGCTCAAAATTTGACTCTTTAAATGGTGAAGCGTTTTATTCAGATAAGATGCCAGAGGTAGTTGATATACTTGAAAATGCGGGAAAACTTGAAGAGTCTGAAGGTGCAAAGGTTGTAAAACTTGATGAATACAACATGCCTCCATGTTTGATAATAAAATCTAATGGTTCTAGTACATATGCTACAAGAGACTTGGCTGCAATACTTTATAGGGCAAGAACATACGATTTTGATAAAGCATTGTATTTAACTTCATACGAGCAAGCTTTACATTTTAAACAAGTATTTGCAACAGCTAAATACCTTGGAATAGACGAGAAATATACAAATGGATTAAAACATGTTCCGTTTGGAATGGTTCAATTAAAAACAGGAAAAATGTCTACAAGGGAAGGAAATATAATTAAGCTCGAAGATCTATTGAACGAGGCAATCGAAAAGAGCAAAAAGATAATAGAAGAAAAAAATCCAAACTTGGAAAATAAAGAAGAAGTTGCAAAAATGGTAGGCGTTGGAGCAGTAATATTCAATGATTTATCGAACAATAGAATAAAAGATGAGATATTCGACTGGGATATAATGCTTAACTTCAATGGAGAAACAGGACCATATGTACAATATATCTGTGTACGTACGAAGAGTGTATTAGAAAAAGCTGGATACATTCCAAATATACAAGATGTAGATGTATCTAAACTAAATGATGAAGATTCTAAGAATATAATCACAACATTGTATAACTTTAACCAAACTCTAAACAATGTAACAGAAAAAGAAGAACCTTCTATACTTGCAAGATATTTAGTAACACTTGCTGAACAATACAGTAGTTTTTATAACAATTGCCATATATTAGACCAAGAAAAAGAAATTAAGGATGCACGTTTGTACTTAACATATATGGTAAAAACAGTCCTAGAAAAAGGACTAAATTTATTAGGAATAAAAGTACCAAATAAAATGTAATTGGACGGTTGAAAAATGATTACAATTTTGGCTACGTCAAATATTATTTACAAATAGTTGACATATAATACCGTATGTGTCATTGCTATTGTAAATAGTATTTCCAGCCAAATTAAAAAGATTTTGCATTGAGAAGGGAATAGTAAATGAATAAAAATATTTTAAAACATATAATTAGATATTTATTAATGATTTGCATTGTGATTGTATGCTGTACAATATTTAGGTTTTCGTCAGAGCAATCAACAGAGTCTTCTAGAACAAGCGTGGGAGTTACAAAATTTATAGTAAGCATAATATGGCAAGATAATCCAGAAGTTAATACAGATACACTAATAAATACAATACATCCCATAATAAGAAAAGTTGCACATTTTTCAATTTATTTATTGTTAGGAACGCTTGTAATGTGTTGTGCACAAACATTTAAAGGCTGTAAAGAATATAAATTTGATGCAAGCGTAATGCTATGTTTCTTTTATGCATGCACAGATGAATTCCATCAGCTATTTGTGCCAGGAAGAAGCGGAGAATTTACAGATGTATGTTTAGATACAGTTGGTGCAACGTTTGGAATACTATTAGTAATGATAATAGTATGGATTGTAGAGAAAATAAAAAATAGAAATTCGAATAAACCAAAACAATTAGCAGAAAAAAATGAGGAGACCGGATTAAAAAGGAAAGTAATGTTTATTGCAAGTACTGGCGGACATTTAAATGAATTAATGCAAATAAAACCATTATTCAAAAAATTTGACTATCATATAGTTACAGAAAAAACTAAGGTAGATGACAGTTTTAAAGAAGAATACAAAGATAAAATAAGCTTTTTAATATATGGAACAAAAAAATATCCATTCATATATATATTTAAATTTATAGCAAATTGCTTCATAAGCTTGTATTATTTCTTTAGATATCAACCAGAAGTAGTTGTAACTACTGGTACACATACGGCAGTGCCAATGTGTTATATTGCCAAATTATTTGGAAGCAAAGTAATATTTATAGAAACCTTTGCAAATAGAACATCTGGAACAGTTGCTGGAAGGCTAGTTTATCCAATTGCAGACACATTTGTAGTACAATGGGAAGAAATGAACAAAGTATATCCAAAATCTGTATGTTGGGGGTGGATTTACTAATGATATTCGTAATATTGGGAACTCAAGATAAAAAATTTCCTAGACTATTAGATGCTTTGCAGAAAAAAATAGATGTGGGAAAAATAAGCAAAAAAGAGGAAATAATAGTACAAGCTGGAAGTACAAAATATGAATCTAAAAATATGAAAATAATAGACTATATGTCTGTTAGAAAATTCGAAGAGTGCATAGATAGAGCCGATTTAATAATATGCCATGCCGGAGTTGGAACTATACTTACAGCGTTAAAAAAAGGGAAAAAAATAATAGCAGCAGCAAGACTAAAACAGTATGGTGAGCACGTAAATGACCATCAATTACAAATATTAGATAATTTCACAGCTGAGGGCTATATATTAGCTTTAGAAGATTTTGATAAGATAGACTTGTTAATAAAACAAGCAAAACGCTTTACTCCAGCAAAATTTAAATCAAACAAGAGATATTTTTTAAGACAACTAGAAAAAGAAATAAATATATTAGGATAAAAAACTTCTCGTGGTAGAAATATCATGAGAAGTTTTTTGTATAAACAAGGTAAATATTCTTAAAGTAATCTACTTAATGATTAACATTTACAATGTACATTATATCAAATAGTAGCAAAAAATCAAGAATAAAAAGAAAAATTGTAGCAATATGTGAAATAGAAACTTATACAAAAAAATTAAATAATAAAGCTTCAAATATGCTGTAGTGGTAAGAAATAAATTTATTAAATTTATCATTAAGTAGATTACTTAATAAAATAAGTAAAAAAGTCGAAAAAGGTATTGAACTTTTGCTATAAAATTGATATGATAAGGAAGAAAACTAAAAAATAAAGGAGAGTTAAAATGTCAACAAAAGGAAAAAGAATGGCTAATAATTCCGATAATAAGAAGAATATAAATTCAGAAGAATTATATGATAATGCAAATTCAGAAAATTATAAATATGGAGCATATGAAAGAAATAAAGAAAGAGAAGAAGAATTTAATGAGAGAAAGAAGAAAAAAATGAATAAAGGATTAAAAATATTTTTAATAATACTACTTATACTTTTTATAATTGTTGCAGGGCTTGGAGTGGCTGGTTATACATTTGTAAATGGTAAAATAGGAAAAATGCAAAAAGAAAATATAGATACAACAGCAGTTGGAATAAATGAAGAAACAAAACAAGAACTAAAAGGGTATAGAAATATAGCTTTACTAGGAATAGATAGTAGAGCAGACGACTATGGACTTGGAAATAGAAGTGATTGCATAATAATTGCAAGTATAAACCAAGAAACAAATGAAGTAAAACTTATTTCAGTATATAGAGATACTTATGTATATGTTACAGAAAGTGGAAAAGAAAGACTAGATAAGATAACGCATGCATATTCATATGGTGGAGCACAAAATACATTAAAATCATTAAATGAAGCATTAGATTTAAATATAACAGAATTTGTAACAGTAAATTTTGATGCTGTAATTGCGGCAGTTGACAGTTTAGGAGGAGTTTACATAGACATAGATAGTTCTGAGGTTAATTATATAAATGATTATATAGATGCAACTTCAGAAAGTTCAGGAGTGAAATCGTCTCATATTACTCATGCTGGAAATCAAAAACTAGATGGAGTACAAGCAGTTTCGTACTCTAGGGTTAGATATACAGCTGGTGGAGACTATAAGAGAACAGAAAGAATGAGAACTGTTGTAGAAGCAATGCTAAGCAAAGCAAAAACACTTAATGTAGGCCAATTAAATAGTTTTGCAGACACAATTCTACCAAAAATAAGAACAAACATATCATCATCAGAAATATGGGGACTAATTCCAAAATTAGCTTCATTTAAGGTAACAGAAAGCATTGGTTGGCCATACGATACAAAAGGAATAACATTGGACAGATGGTATGGAGTACCTGTAACATTACAAAGCAATGTAGAAAGATTACATAAAGAAGCATTTGAACAAGAAGATTATGAGGCATCAGATACAGTAAAAGAAATGAGTGCTGCAATTGTGAAAAAAACAGGATATTCGAAATAAGTTTTTAAATAAAAATAGGTTCTAAAACATTAATATGTAAGAACAAAAGTATAAACAATAAGATAGAAGGGAATGTTTTGCCATGAGTAAAAGCAACTTGGCGGTGAAAGAAGAGTTAGAAAATGTTGCAGTAGAAGATGTAATCATTATCAATCAAAATGAGCAAGAAAACTATAGACCAAGTAAAGACAAAGAAATAAGAGTAAATAACAACTTATCATATTTAATAATGAAGAAAATAGTAGATATAATTGCAGGTATTTTGGGAACTATTTTATTAGTACCATTAATTGCGGTTGTTTGGTTTATAAGAATATGTTTACATGAAAATGATGGCCCATTATTTTTTGAACAAATAAGAATAGGAAAAAATGGAAAACAATTCAGAATGTACAAGTTTAGGACAATGGTAATGGAAGCAGATGAAAAATTATATAGATATTTAGAAGAAAATCCTGAAGCAAAAAAAGAATATAAGAAATATAAAAAATTAAAACATGATCCGAGAATAACAAAATTAGGAAATATATTAAGAAAAACAAGTCTAGATGAATTTCCTCAATTTGTAAATATTTTAAAGGGAGAGATGAGCTTAGTAGGTCCACGACCATATTTATATAGAGAAAAAGAAGATCTTGGAGGGTATTATTATAATTCAATTACAAAAGTAAAACCAGGTATTACGGGATATTGGCAAGTAAATGGTAGAAATGATGTTGATTTTGAAGAACGTGCATATATGGATACCTACTATATAGAACGTAGAGGCATAGTAATGGATTTAAAAATAGTATTAAAAACATTTTTAAAAATATTCAAAAAAGAGGGAGCTGTATAAAAATACAGTAAATATAATTGAATGCTATAGGAGAAAACAGTGAAAAATATAAAAATAATAGTGGCAACGCATAAAAAATATCAGATGCCAGAAGATCAAATGTATTTTCCAGTACAAGTTGGTGCAGAAGGAAAAACAAAAATAGAAGAATATATGCAAGATAATACTGGGAATAATATATCTCTAAAAAATCCATATTTTTGTGAATTAACGGGCTTATATTGGGCTTGGAAAAACTTAGAGGCAGAAAATATTGGATTGGTTCATTATAGAAGATATTTTACAAATAAAAAGAAAATACCAAAAGAAGAAAATGAAAAATTTAAGATAGTATTAACACAAAAGGAAACAGAAGAGTTACTTAAAAAAACAGATATAATACTTCCTAAGAAAAGAAAGTATTATATAGAAAACTTGTATTCTCATTATGAACATACAATGTATATAGAGCCACTGGATGAGACAAGAAGGATAATAGAAGAAAAATGTCCAGAATATTTAGGCGAATTTGATAAATTACATAAAAGAACATCGGCACATATGTTTAACATGTTTATTATGAAAAAAGAAATATTAGATGAATATTGCACATGGCTTTTTGACATATTATTTGAGTTAGAAAAAAGAACTGACGCGAGTAAGTATGATAGTTTTCATGCAAGATTTTATGGAAGAATATCTGAACTATTACTAGATGTTTGGGTAAACAAGAATAAAATAAAGTATGAAGAAGTAAAAGTAATGGATATGCAAAATGTGAATTGGTTAAAAAAAGGAACAAGCTTTTTAAATGCGAAATTCACAGGAAAAAAATACGGAAAGAGTTTTTAGAGGAAAATGTAAATGAATATATTAGCTTTTTGTTCTAGTCTAGTTTGTTTGATAACTACAATTGATGTAAAAAGGAAAAATAAGTTGATAAATCCTTCAACGATTTTTTACGCACTATGGACCTTTATATTATTTTTATCAATATTAAATTTATATGGAATTTATAAACCAAGTGATGAAGCGTATCTGTTAATAATGATTATGATAGTTAGTTTTTATTTAGGAAATTTAATATTTAAAATAATAAAAGAAAAGTTTTTAAATAGTGGTATAAAAAACAATGAAAAAAATAAGAAATATTATTTACTAGATAAAGTGTTTTTATTTCTAGGTTTTTCTGTAATATTGTTTAATTTAATAGATTTAATTATAATTATAAAACAATTGGCAGATGGAACCCCTATGTGGCAAATAAGAAACTGGACATTAGAACCGGTTGGCTCTAATAATCCAATTTTAAGTAGAAGAAGTTTTGCTGAGTCGTGCTTCAGAAATATAATATTAGAACCATTTGCTGCTTTAATAAATCCAATCGCATTATACTATGTATTTTATGGAGATAACAAAAAGAAAAAAATATTGTTTTTGGTTATATCTATATTAACGTTAATAACTTCAAGTTTAGCAGGAGGCGGAGGCAGATTAGGTTTTATTTGTTTTATTGCATGCTTGATATTTGCTTTTTATGTAGCAATAAAGGATGGAAAAATATCTAAAGAATACATAAAAAAGTATAGCAAAATACTATTAGTAATTATGCTTGTGGCGCTAATAATTATTACTTTATATACAACAATACGAACAGGTCCTGGAAAATTGATTAAGCAAACATATACGTATTTTGCTTTGCCACCAACACTACTAAGTGAATGGTTACCACAAATAAAAAATACAGAATATACTTATGGAATGACAACTTTTTTTGGAATACATAGTTATTGCTTCAGAGTATTAGAAACTTTTAAACTAAAAAATATGATTCCAGAAGTATATGAAAGAGCATATAAAAATATACTTAATGCTGAACAATTTAAAGATGTAGGAAGTGGAAAAAGTAATGCGTTTGTAAGCCCTGTATATTATTTATATTTAGATGGTGGATATTCGTTTGTTTTTATAATGTCTTGTATGTTTGGATTTTTAATTGAAGCAATATACCAGAAGTTAAAAGAAGATATTAATGTAAAAAGTTTTACAATATACTATTTAATTTTTTATGGAGTATTTGTAACATTTATCAGAATACAGACAGCGATACCATCGTATATAATTTCATTTATATTTGCTAATCTAATAATACGAAGCAAGAAAGAAGAAAAAGATGATAAGTGTAGTAGTACCAATATACAAAGTTAAAGAAGAGCTTTTAAAAGAATGTATTGAAAGTATAACGAATCAATCATATAGTGATTTAGAAATAATTTTAATAGATGATGGAAGTCCAGACAACAGTGGAAAAATATGTGATGACTATTCAAAAAAAGACAAAAGAATAAATGTCATCCATAAAGAAAATGGCGGTGTCTCAAGTGCAAGAAATATAGGAATAGAAAATGCTAATGGAGATTGGATAACTTTTGTAGATAGTGATGATTATATTGAAAAAGACTTCTGCAAAAAAATGTTAAATAAAGCTATAGAAAATAAGTGTCAATGTGTTATTAGTGCATACAATAAAGTGTATAGACAGAAGATAGAGGCAATCAAAAAAGAAAACGATTTACTTATTAATGGTAATGAATTTTTGAAAATGATTTTTAATGTACAATCTGGTTTTGGATTTTGTCATACTAAAATATGGAAAGCAGAACTCATAAAAAATAATAAAGTTAAATTTAATGAAACAATAAGTGTTGGTGAAGATGCTTTGTTTTGTATGCAAATGTCAAAATATATAGAAAAATTATATTTTTTAAATGAGCCTTTGTATAACTATAGATTTAATGAGGAATCAGTAGTTAGAAAATTTGACAAAAATTATTATAAGAAATATTTAAAATCAATGCAGACTGCAAAAAAATATATTGCAAAAGAGTATTCTAGTGAGTATGAGCAAAATGTATATAATTATATAGCATATCATATTTTATTAATAGTAATAAACTATTGTTTTCATCCACAAAATAAAGATAATGGGGTGAAGTCATTAAAAAAAATCTGCAACATAGAAGAATTTAAAGAAGCAATACAGAAATCAAATTATGAAGGTTTTTCTTTAACTAGAAAAATAACGCTTTTTACATTAAAATATAAATTATATTTTATAACAAAAATGATTGCGGATATAAGACAGAGCCAATTTAAAAAGTAGAAGAGGAAGAAATGAGTAATAAAAAAATAGTAAATAATACAATAATGTTAATGATATTTAATATTGCAAAGATAATATTTCCATTTATAACATTACCATATTTAACAAGAGTTTTAAGTACAGAAGCATATGGAACGGTAGCATATGTAAAAACTGTTATGACATATATGCAAATTGTTGTGGATTTTGGATTCGTATTATCTGCAACGAAGGATATAGTAAAGAGCAGAGAAAATAAAGAAAGCTTAGCATACATAGTTGGAGATACATTAATTGCAAGAGTAATATTAGGTGCAATAGGATTTCTAATAGTTGCTATATTATCTTTAGCTTTACCTATATTAAGAGAAAATATATTATATACAGTGTTATCTTATGTAGTAATATTTGAATCAGTATTTTTAATGGATTTTCTATTCCGTGGATTAGAAAAGATGCATATTATTACAATTAGATTTATACTTATGAAGGTTATATCTACTTTACTTACATTTATACTAATAAAAAATGATTCAAATATATTATTAATTCCTATTTTAGATATATTATCATCAACTATTGCAATAATACTTGTATTTTTTGAAATGAAAAAAATGAACATTGGGTTAAGATTTTCAGGAATGGCAAATGTATTTAATTCAATAAAGAATTCTTTTGTATATTTCTTATCAAATGTGGCATCAACTTCATTTAATGCTTTAAGTACAATAATTATTGGAATATATGTTAATGCTACAGAAGTTGCTTATTGGAGTGTATGTATGCAAATTATAGGAACTATACAAGCTTGTTATTCACCTATATCAGATGGAATATATCCAGAAATGATTAGAAGCAAAAATATAGGAATTGTAAAAAAAGCGTTAAAAATATTTTTGCCGGTAATAGGTTTAGGGTGTGTAGCAACAATATTTTTAGCAAAACCAGTACTATTAATTTTGGGTGGAGAAAAATATTTACCAGCCGTACCAATACTTCAATTGTTAATACCAAATTTATTTATAGGTTTTTTATCAATAATGTTTGGATGGCCAACATTAGGAGCAATAGGAAAAGCGAAAGAGACGACGATTTCAACAGTAACATCAATCATAGTACATATTATATTATTGGTTGCTTTAATAATATTTAACAAGTTTAATTTATATACTATAGCTATAGTACGTTGTATTACAGAAGCAGTTTTATTTGGAATGAGATATATGTATTATAGAAAATATAAAAATTTATTTAATAGTGAGGAAGTAAAATGAAAGCTGAAGTTATAACACTGCACTCAGTTTGTAATTATGGGACTCAATTACAAGCTTTTGCGACGCAAGAAAAGTTAAAAGAATACTTTGACGAAGTTGAATTTATAAATTATAAAAGGTCTAACACATATGGAATAGGATTGTTAAAGACTTTTACTAAAGGAAATATTTTAAAGGCACCTTTTATACTACCAACATTAATTAGATGGAAATATGTATTTGGAAGGTTTCAGAAGAAATATTTAAATCTTACGTCAAAAGAATATCTTAATATGGAAGACTTTAGAAATTTTGAAGCATCAGCGGATGTGTATTTTTCGGGAAGTGATCAAGTATGGAACACTGGCTGGAATAAAGGGGTAATTCCACCACTATATTTAAGTTTTGTACCAGATGATAAACCTAAATATGCATATGCATCAAGCTTTGGAAAATCTAAACTAGAAGAAGACGAATTAGAAGAAATAAAAAAGTATTTAAGTCGATATAATAGAATATCTGTAAGAGAAGATAGTGGATTAAAAATATTAAAAGAGCAATTAAATATAGATAATGCAATTAGAATATTAGATCCAACTTTAATTGAAAATGCAGATTTTTGGAGAAAATATGCACCCAAAAATAAAATAAAAGGAGATTATATTCTAATATATAATCTTAATAGAAGTAAAGAATTTGATGAATATGCAAAAAAATTATCAGAAAAGACTGGATATAAATTATATAGATTCTGTACAAGAATAGACCAAATGGTGAGAAATGGAAAAAGTCTAATTGTACCGGAGATTTTTGATTTTATATCTTTAGTGGATAATGCAAAAATAGTATTAACGGATTCTTTCCATGCAACAGCTTTTTCAATCAATATGAATACTGAACCAATTTGCATATATCCAAATGAGTATTCAACTAGAATATCTGATTTTTTGAAACTAGTTGATTGCACAGATAGACACGCAAAAGATTATAATGATTTTGATGTTATTGATAGGCATATAGATTTTGATAATGTTAATAAAATATTAAATAAAGAAAGAAAAAAGGCAGAAAAATATCTTGAACAAGTTGCGATAGAGGTGAAAAAAGTAAGTAATGAAAAATAATGAATTAATATCAGTTATTGTGCCAGTATATAATGGCCAAAAATATATTGACATATGTGTAAAATCAGTTTTAAATCAGAGCTATAAAAACATTGAATTGATACTAGTAGACGATGGCTCTACTGATGATTCATATAAAGTATTAGAAAAATGGAAGGAAGAAGATAGTAGAGTAAAAGTTATAAAAAAGGAAAATGCAGGTGTTTCAAGTGCGAGAAATGCAGGAATAGAAGTGGCAAGTGGTGCATTTGTAACTTTTATAGATGTTGACGACTTTATAGAGAATGATTTTCTAGATTACTATTATAATATGATAAAAAAATATAATACAGATATTGCGCTAACTCCAATGCCTAGAAAATTCTGTGATGCTAATATTGGTAATAAAGAAGAAGTAGAAGAAAAAATTGAAATTTGGGATGGAGAAAAGACTACATGTGCTATGTTATATTATAATATAGCAATAGGACCTTGGAATAAACTAATCAAAAAAGAAATAATAGATAAATATAATATAAGGTTTAATACTAATTTGGCTTATGGAGAAGGATTTAATTTTTCGGTAGATTGTTTTCAAAGAGCGAATAAAGTAGCCGTAGGAAATAGAAAAGTTTATAATTATAGGGTTGATAATCCTAATAGTGCAATGACAAAATTTAAGTTAAAACTTGTAAAAGAATGCATTGAAGCTCAAGATTGCATACAAAGAAATTTAGTAATAAAAACAGATAAGGTAATAAATGCGTGTAAATATGCTAGATGGCATACTTATTGTGATTGTTTGAATACAATAGTTGGCTGTAAAGTAATTAACCAAAATAAAGAATTATATTATGAAATAAAAGAAGTATGTAAAAGGGATTCAAAATATACAAAAAATGCACCAATACCTAAAGCTGACAAAATAAAAGGAATTTTGTATGGTATTAATCCATATATGGCGGCAAAAATTATAAACACATTAAGGAGAAGAAAGTTCACTGTAGAAGATAAAAAATAAAGGGAGAATAAGGGGAAATAATTAAATATGAAACAAGGACAAAACGTTAATACATCTGAGAAGGAGTTATATATTCGGTAGTTCTAACAGAAGAATAGAATATTTAGATATTGCTAGAACTTTTGCTATTTTTTGTGTAGTTTTATGTCACTCTGTAGAAACATTAAAAAAGATACCAATATTAAAGAAACTAGTATAGATGGAGAAAAAAATGAAAAATGTAAAAAATAAAACGGCTAGAAGCCTTGAAAATGTGCACACAGGTGATTTCTTAACTAACAGAATTGTTTACTTAGACTTGTTAAATGTACTTGCAATAGTTGCTGTTATTGCAATGCACTGTAATGGACTTGTTCATGGAAATCCTATGACAAGATCTTGGAATACAAGTCTTGTTGTAGAATGCATATGTTATTTTGCTGTACCAATATTTTTCATGATATCAGGTGCAAATTTAATGAAATATAGAGAAAGATATTCGACAAAAGTATTCTTTAAAAAAAGAGTTATTAAAGTACTAATTCCATTTTTATTTTGGGCTATTATAATGTTTTTGTGGAAAATTTTCATTATAAAAAGTATTAATATTAACACTGTAAATTCACCATTAAAAATATTAAATGCATTTTTTTCAAACAAAGAAGAAGCAACTTATTATTTTATGTTTGAAATTTTAGGAATATATCTTATATTACCACTATTTTCAATGCTTGCTAAAGAAAGCAATAAAAGAGTATTATGGTTTACTGTAGGCTTGTATTTTATATTTAATGCGACTGTACCTAATATTTGTAAATTATTAAAGGTTAACTGGAATACATCTTTAGGGGTTCCAATTTCAGGTTATGCAATGTATCTTATCTTAGGATATTTACTATCTGAAACTAAGCTTACTAAAAAGCAAAAAGTAGTTTTGTATATAGGAGCTATTATAGGACTTATATATAGATATATAACAACTTTTATTTTAAGTAAAAATGCAGGTGTAGTTACAAAAACTACTTGGGGATATTCATCTTGGCATTGCATATTACTTACTATGTCAGTGTTTATGGTTGTAAAAGATACTAATATATGTAAAAGAATATCAGAAAACCAAAAGATAAGTAATATATTGGCAAGTATTTCTGGATGCAGTTTTGGAATATATTTAATACATATGATTGTAAAATATTATTATGTACAAATATTACATATAAATACAGCCGTTTGGCATTTTAGGACTTTGGGTGTAATAGCAATATATGTAATTAGTCTGATTATAGTAATGATTATAAAAAAAGTACCAATTCTTAAGAAAATTGTACCATAGTTAGGAGAAAATTTAAAAATGAAAATAAAAGAACCAAATGAGTTTTTTAGAGATGTTAAAAGCAAAATAACAAAAAATGATATACTTTCTGTTGTTATAGTTTTTTTATTAGGAATAATAAATAATTTTCAATTTTTTATAACAGAAGGAGTTGCACCAGATGCTTTATCACCAGCAGATTTTAATGTGGCTGGAACCTGGGAAATACAGCTAGGAAGATTTGGAATAAAATACATAAATTTATTACGTTTTGGACTAGTTAATAAGTTTTTGATAATTCTAATAAGTTTAGCTTTTTTAGCACTTGCAGTTGTTTTTATAACGAGAACTTTTGAAATAAAAAATAAAATAGTTATAGTAATAGTCTCTATAATTGTTGCAATAGCACCTCAATTTACAGAAACATATTTCTTTATATATTGTGCTGATGCATATTGTTTTGCTTTTCTTACTGCAAGCTTAACAATCTTTTTTTTAAAGAAAGCAGAGAAGAAGAAGTGGAATTATATAATAGCTATTATATGTACAATATTAACTTGTTCAATGTATCAAGCATATTTGGGAGTAATATTAGGATTAACTGTAATATACGCAATAGATCAATTATTGAAAAATAGAGATATAAAACAAGTAATTTTGAATGCATTAAAGAATACAGTTGTAATAGGAGCTGGTGTTATTTTATATTATGCAATACTAAAGATTATACTAGCAGTTTTAGAAACATCTTTAGCATCATATAAAGGAGCTAATGGCTTAGGATTAAATACAATCAAAAAATTACCAGAGAGTATTTTTAATGCATATAAAGACTTTTATAGATTTTTCTTTACAAATAAAATTATAAATAACACATATTATAATAGAATAAAGATAAATTTAGTGATATTTGTTATTTCATTTATAGGTTTAATAATAAACTTAGCAAAAATGGATAAAGATAAAAAATTGTTAAAAATAGCTCTAATTGGAATAGCAATTATATGTTTTCCGATAGCTGTTAATATAATGAATTTAGTTGCACCAGAAACTAAAATAAATTTAGTAACTGGTCCTGGAATAATAACATCTATTGTTTTTTTAGCAGTTATATATAACAAATTAGAAGATACTTTAGTGAGCAATATTGTAAAGTATATGTACATAATACTAATTTTGATATTAGCTAATACATATGTAATAGAAAATACTTTCACATATATGTGCAGACAAGAAACTTATAGAAATTATTATACTATAGCAAGTGATATATATAGTAAAGCTACTGAACTAGATGAATATTCTGCTGATAAAAAATGGCTATTTAGTAATGTAATAAAATTTAAGGCTAGAGATTTAGAAAGAACAAATGGATTTATAAGTTCAGATAATGAAACTTGGAATAATTATAATGGCTTAGCCCAGAATTATGGATTTTTTGATAAGTACTTGGGAATAAAGATAAAAATTTGTACAAGAGATGAATATAATAAAATAGTAAATTCAGAAGAGTTTAAGAATATGCCAATATATCCAAACAATGGGTCAATAAAAATTATAAATGATATTATAGTAATTAAAGTTTCAGAAAATACTTTATAAAAAGGAGAAAAAATTATGAAATACAATTATTTAATAGTAGGCTCTGGCCTATTTGGTTCAATATTTGCTTATGAGGCAAATAAAAAAGGGAAAAAAGTTCTAGTAATAGACAAGCGTTCACATATAGCAGGAAACATCTATACAGAAAATAAAGACGGAATCAATGTACATAAATATGGTGCACATATTTTTCATACGAGTAATAAAGAAGTATGGGATTACATAAATCAATTTGCTGAGTTTAATAGATATACGAATTCGCCTGTTGCACGCTATAAAAATGAACTTTACAATATGCCTTTCAATATGAATACTTTTAATAAATTATGGGGAGTTGTAACACCAGAAGAAGCTCAAGCTAAAATAGAACAAGAAAAGCAAGAAGCGGGGATTACAGAACCTAGAAATTTAGAAGAACAGGCAATTTCTTTAGTTGGAAAAACTATTTACGAAAAACTTGTAAAAGGATATACAGAAAAGCAATGGGGAAGAAAGTGTACAGAGCTTCCTAGCTTTATAATAAAACGTTTACCAGTAAGGTTCATATATGATAATAATTATTTTAATGATAAATATCAAGGAATCCCAATGGGAGGGTACACTCAGATTATAGAAAAGATGCTTGATGGAATAGAAGTAAAATTAAGTTATGACTATTTTGAACATAAGCAAGAACTTAATAATATTGCAGAGAAAATAGTATTTACAGGACCAATAGATAAGTACTATGATTATAAATTTGGAGAGCTTGAATATAGAAGTTTAAGATTTGAAGAAGAAGAATTGGATATTCCAAACTATCAAGGAAATGCAGTTGTAAACTATACTGAATACGAAGTTCCATATACTAGAATTATAGAGCATAAACATTTTGAATATGCAAAAAGTCTAGGACAAGAAGATACAATTTCAAAAACAATAATAACAAGAGAGTATCCAGATACCTGGAACAGAGAAAAAGAAGCATATTATCCAATAAATAATGATAAAAATAATGAACTATATCAGAAATATGCAGACCTAGCAAGTAAAGACAAAAATGTTATATTTGGTGGAAGACTTGGAATGTATAAATATTATGATATGGATAAAGTAATATCAGAAGCTTTGAAATGTGTAGAAGAAAACTTAAAATAAGCGGATTTTGAAAAAATGTATGTAATAATTTGTAAAAAAATGAATAAAATATATTGAAAAATATAAATTTTTTGTATTGACATCTTGCACATAGTCATGCTATACTAAGGCTATAGAAGATGAGTAAGCTCCGACTATACAGGAGAAAACAATTGAGTAAGCTCCCACTTAGAGGAGAATTCAAGATGAGTAAGCTCCCACTTTAGAGGAGAATTAAGGATGATGAAATAGGGATTATAACTAGTATTAACTACTAGCTGTAGTCTCTATTTTTTTGCGAAAAGAGGTGAAATATGAGAATAAAGGAAGGAAAATTTAGCGTATATGAGATTGATCCTATGTATTTAGAATATTTGAGTAAATATGATAAAAATGTTAGAAAAAAGTCAAATAGAAAATATTATGGAATATTAATAACAAAAGAAAAAACTGACTATTGTATACCTTTTACGTCGAAAGTTAAGAAGAAAAATCCAAAATTAACAATAAATATTAAAAATAAAAAAGAAGTAATTGCACAGCTAACAATAAATAATATGATACCTGTCATAGATGATGTAGTACATAAAGTGAATATTAAAAATGACAAATCAAAATATTATTTGTATAGAGAACTATATTTTTTGAGAAAATATGATGTAATACAAGAAATATTAAATAAAGCGGAAAAAGTATTAAATGTTTTAAATAATAAGAATAATATTGACTTTGACTTTTTTAAAGTAGTTTGTTGTAACTTTAAACTTTTAGAAATGAAAAGTAATGAATGGAAAAATATCAATAATAAAAATTTGTAGTAACAGTAATAAATATTTTCTAAAAACTATTGCTTTTTTCTTTTATAAAAAATATAATATACCAAGAAAAACTATATTTTATACGACAAAGGAGATTTTACTTATATGAGAAAATATTTTGGAACAGATGGTATTAGAAGAATTGCAAATAGTGAGCTTACACCAGAATTAGTGTACAGAGTTGCAAAGGCTGGAGCTTATGTGCTTTCAAAACACACAGACCATACTCCAACAATTTTTATAGGAAGGGATACTAGAATATCTGGTACTCTAATAGAAGCGGCAATGACAGCAGGCTTTTTAAGTTATGGTGCAAATGTTAAATTGTTAGGTGTTTTACCAACACCAGGTGTTGCGTATTTAACAAGAAGATATAAAGCAGATGCAAGTGTTGTTATTTCTGCATCACACAATACTTTTGAATTTAACGGAATTAAATATTTTAGTAATAAAGGAATGAAAATTCCAGATGCATTAGAAGAAGAAATTGAAGAAGTAATGGATTCTGGTAAATTAGATGCATTAACAGCAGTTAGTGATAAGATTGGTGTGTCTGAAAATAGAGAAGATTTATTAGAGGAATATGTGTATTTCTTTAGAAAAAATTTTGAAGAAGAATTAGAAAACTTAGATAAAGCAAATTTTACAGTAGCAATAGATACAGCAAATGGAGCTACATCAGTTGTTGCAGATAAAGTATTCACAAAGTTAGGAATAAATCATTACATAATAAACAATCATCCAAATGGAATAAACATAAATGATAATTGTGGTTCAACACATATTGAAGGATTACAAAAATTTGTTGTTGAGCATAAATGCAATTTAGGAATTGCTTATGATGGAGATGGAGATAGATGCTTAGCCGTTGATGAAAAAGGTGAACTTATAGATGGTGACCGTATTATGGCAGTGATTTCTAATTATTTGAAAGAAAAGGGCAAGCTTAACAAAAATACTCTTGTGGCAACAGTAATGAGTAATTTAGGATTAAGAAAATATGCAGAAAGCAATGATATTCATTTTGAAGCTACAAAAGTTGGAGATAGATATGTTCTTGAAAACATGCTTGCAAATGGCTACAATTTAGGTGGAGAACAATCTGGACACATCATACTATTAGATTATAACCCAACAGGAGATGGAATTTTAACATCTTTAATGCTAATAAAAATAATGTTAGAAAAAGGGTTGGCTATTTCAAAACTATGTGATATAATTCGAATATATCCACAAGTGCTAATAAATGCAAAAGTAAACTCAGAAAAAAAATACGACTTTGATAAAGATCCAGAAATAAAATCTGAGATAGAAAAACTAGAAAAAGAATTTTCTGGAAATGGTAGAGTGCTTATTAGACCTTCTGGTACTGAACCACTTGTTAGAGTTATGATAGAAGGCGAGGATCAAGGTTATATTAAAACTAAAGCAGAGGCTTTGGCTAAATTAATAGAACAAAAGTTAAAATAAAAGGAGGAAAACATATGCCATTTATTAATTTTACTAATGTAGCAACAATGTTATTAACATTAGTTGTGTTTCTACTAGCATTAGTACTAAGTAAAGAAACAAAAAAAAGCGGAATTATAGCAACAATGTTATCTGTATTTTTAATAATTCTTGTTTGTCATGCTGTTGAATTGGGAACAATATCAAATATTACAGAAGAAATGCATTATGCAATGACAAGAAGTATACTAGTAGATTTTGTATTTATATTTTTATCTTTTATTTCATACCTATGGATGGATGAAATTCAAGCAAAAGTTGAAAATAGAAAAAGCATAGATAACAGTTTAGACTGGTTCTGGAAAAGAGTTTAATAACAAAGGAAGCACAAAGGTAAATTATTTTTGTGTTTCTTTATTGTTTATAAAACTCTATAACTAAAAATAATCATAAATTTAAATGTAGCAAAATAAGTACTCTTTTCATATTATACAACAGTATGAAAGGAGCTTTTTCTATGGACTATGAATTAATGATGAATGGAAATGTAAAAATAGGTCAAATAGCACCAGAATTTTGTGCTACGACAACAATGGGCAATATATCTTTAAATGATTATAAAGGTAAATGGATAGTATTGTTTTCGCATCCAGGGGATTTTACACCCGTATGAGCATACAATTTGGGGAAATTTGCATATACGCTAAAAACCTCGTTTTTAGGCTATTAAGTGGGATTAGTATAACTCCCTGTTCCTGCAAAATTATCCAATGGATAATTTTGACAGGATAAATGAGTTTGTGGTATTATATGAATTATAAAAATAGAAATTTGTTGAAATGGAGGAATAATTATGAAAAAATAAAAACAGGAATATTGTTAATTATGTTAGGAAGCTTATTATATTTAGCTTATATATTTTTTGTAAAGAGGTGTAAATATGAGTGATTCAAAAGAAAATGTTGATGTATTAAAAATGTATGGAGAAGACAGTACTACACAAAGAGATGAATTTTTAAAAAAGCATAACTTAAATGAAAAGGGGCTTACTAGTAAACAAGCTGAAATTAATATTAAGAAATTTGGTCTTAACGAAACAAAAAAGGCTAAACCTAAGAAGTGGTATAATTATTTACTACAAAGTTTACTAACACCTTTTAACTGCATTTTAATAGGTATTTCAATTATCTTAATATATACAGATATATATTTAGCAATAGAACCAAGCTATGCAAATATAATAGTCATAGCAATTTTAGTTACTGCAAGTACTTTATTAGATTTTTTTGAGTCATATAGATCTAATAAGGCAGCAGAAAAATTAAGGGAAATAGTTGAAACAACTACTACAGTTATTAGAGATAACAAAGAAATAAATATACCAGTTAAAAATGTAACCTTAGGAGACATTGTTTTATTGTCTGCTGGAAGTATTATACCAGCTGATTTAAGAATAATCGAATCAAAAGACCTATATGTAGGACAGGCTTCATTAACTGGAGAATCTGATAATATAAAGAAAACCGTTGAATTAGAAAACAATCAAGAAGGATTAGACAGCATATCAGACTTTGATAATATTTGTTTTATGGGTACAAATGTTATATCTGGTTCGGCAAAAGGTGTTGTAATAAAAGTTGGAGATTCAACATATTTTGGGAAAATAGCAAATACCGTAACTTCTGGAAAGGAAAAAACAGCATTTCAAAAAGGAATTGAAAGTATAAGTAAATTATTAATTAGAATTATGATTTTTATGATTCCAATAGTATTTTTAATAAATGTGGAAAAACATGATATTATTCTAGCATTTACTTTTGCTGTTGCAATAGCCATTTGCATAACACCACTATTGCTACCTGTTATTTTATCTTCAAGTTTATCTAAAGGTGCTGTGAGAATGTCAAAAAAGAAGACTATTGTTAAGAAGCTAGATTCAATTCAGAACTTTGGAGCAATGAACATATTCTGCACAGATAAGACGGGAACATTAACAGAAGACAAGATTGTTCTAGAAAAATACTTAAATGTAAATGGAGAAGAAGACTTCAACATTTTAAAATATGCCTTTTTAAATGCATATTTGCAAGCAGGACTAAAAAGCAATATAGACGAGGCAGTAGTTGCTAAAGCTAAAACTGTTGGAATTGAAAATAGTTTAAAAAAATATAAAAAAATAGATGAAATTCCTTTTGACTTTTCTCGTAGGTGTTTATCTGTAGCAGTAGAAATAGATAATAAAGATGAATTAATAACCAAAGGTGCTGTTGAAGAAATTCTAAATATTTGTACAACATTTGAATATAAGGGACAAACGGAAAAACTTACAAATGAAAAAATAGAAAACATGAGAAAAATTTGTAAAGACTTAAATGAGGAAGGCTTTAGAGTTGTTGCCATTTGTAAAAAAATTATAACTAATAATAAAAAAGATTTTAATAGTTCTGATGAAAAAGACATGACTTTACTGGGTTTTATTGGTTTTCTAGATCCACCAAAGGAAAGTGCAAAAGAAGCAATAGAAGGCTTAAACAATGCAGGAATAAGAGTTATGGTTCTTACAGGTGATAATGTAGAAGTTACAAGATGCGTTTGCAATAAAGCTGGAATATATTCTAAAAAAATCATAACAGGAAATAAAATAGATACATTATCAGATGTAGCACTATCAAGATTATTAAAAAGAAATAATATATTTGCGAAACTTTCTCCAATACAAAAAGCAAGGATTGTTAGAGTTTTAAAACAAAATGGAAATGTTGTAGGATATATGGGAGATGGAATAAACGATAGTCCAGCGTTAACAAATTCCGATGTTGGAATTTCTGTTGATACTGCAGTTGATATAGCAAAAGAAACTGCAGATATTATATTACTTGAAAAAGACCTTAATGTACTATTAGATGGTGTAATGGAACGGAAGAAAAACATATGTAAATTTAATGAAATATATAAAAATGGCAACAAGCTTCAACTTTGGGGAAGTAGTTTCAGTAATTATTGCAAGCATTGTATTACCATTTTTACCTGAAACACCAATTCAACTATTAGTAGAAGGATTATTATATGACTTTGGTCAAATGACAATTCCGTTTGACAATGTAGATAAAGAATTGATTGAAAAGCCAAAAAAATTAAATATAAAAAGCTTAAAAAGGTTTATGTTTTTTATGGGTCCTGTAAGCTCACTATTTGATATAGTTGTATTTTCACTATTATGGTTTGTTTTCACAGTTAGAGATGTTACACACTTTCAAACAATATGGTTTACTTACAGTATAGTATCAAATTTAATAGGAATGCACATTATAAGAACGGCAAAAACACCATTTATACAAAGTAATGCACATAAGGCTGTTTATATATCTTCAATTCTGTTAATTATAATAGGAATTTTAGTACCATTTACGCCTCTAGGAACTGCGATAGGCTTAGCACCAATTGCATTAAAATATATTTTCATGATATTTGGAGTCACATTCTTATATTGTATTGTAGCAAGCTATGCAAAGAAAATTTATATAAAGAAATATAAGGAATGGATATAGAAATAATAGAAGATAGAAGATGATTTGAATGAATCAATTAAAAATAGGAACATTTTTGATAGTTTTAGGAAATTTATTATATTTAGCATTTACATTTTTTACTGGAAATGAGACAAGCAGTTTTGAAAATTTTAGTAGTGGCTTATTAGTAGGACTATCAATTGGCTGTAAATAAGTTTGGCTATATGGCTGGGATTTTATCTATTCATTTTAGCTATTTAATTTGTAGTACGATTTTTGACAAGGATAGGTAAAAAATAATTGCAAATTACACAATTTAGTAATTAGTTGGAAAAATAGTAATTTTTTGTTATGATTGGAGGAATTTAAAATGAGAAAAATATGGAAGGAAATAACAATATTATTGATACAGTTATTTATGTTTTACATTTTTCCTTTATTTGCAGGACCAACAGATATAATGGGAATGGTATTCTTAATTTTGGTATCAACTTTTATACTTGCTATAATATTTGCTAGTATTTCAAAGGAAAAATGGAAATATATCTATCCAATAATTATATCTATATTGTTTATACCATCAGTGTTTATTTATTATAATAGTTCAGCTTTAATTCACGCAGTTTGGTATTTGGTTGATTCTGGTATTGGCTTTTTAATAGGTTTAATTATTTATAAAATAACTAATAAAAAGTAATACAAGTTATAGGAGAAATAAATGATAAGAAAATTTGAAAAAAATGATATAAATCCTGTAATGCAAATATGGAAAAATGAAAATATAAAAGCTCATAAATTTATATCAAAAGAATATTGGAAAAATAATTATAATTATGTAAAAGAAATTTTACCAAATGCAGAAATATATGTTTATGTTTTAAAAGAAAATATTGTAGGATTTATAGGAATAAATGAGAATTATATTGAAGGAATTTTTATTGATACAAATAATCAATGTAAAGGAATAGGAACATCTTTATTGAATAAAGTAAAAGAAAACAGAGATAATTTGACATTAAGTGTATATAAGAAAAATATAAATGCTATCAATTTTTATAAAAAGAATGATTTTATAATTACAAGCGAAAATATAAACAAAGATACAGCTGAAATAGAATACACAATGACTTGGAATAAGTAAGAGCCAAATTACAATTTATATAATAGTTCTATAATTTTATAGGGGCGTCAAAATGTCGCCTCTATATTTTTGAGTATCCCGCTAAAAGCCACGCTTTTAGGCGTAAATGGGAGTTCAGGGTGACTCCCTGTTCCTGCAAACTTTAAAAAAGTTTGAAAAAATAAAAAATTTTTAAAAAATGCAACATTTGATAAAATTTTTGGCTTCATATATATAGAAATTTGATAAACATGAAAAAGTTTTACTCTATTTCTATATTGTAATTTAAAATAAAAAGAGATAATAATTCTCTTTTTAGCATAACATTTATTAGAAGTGTTATGAAGGAGTTAGGTTGTTTGAAAAATAATTACAATTTTTACGTTGTTAAACTTCACTTCGAAAATCCTCAATGTGCAATAGCACACCTGCGGTTTTCTTGTTTGTTTGCCTAGTAAAAATTTAATTCTTTTCCAAACGTGTAGATTTAACTTCGGGAAGGTAAAATAAATTATGAAACTTACAATAGCAGAAATACAAGGTACGAAGTATGTTCAAATTTATTTGACAGAAGATGAACTCCAGAAAAAAGAAACAAAAGATTTAGTTAAAAAGTATAAACAAGAAAAATATAGCGTGGCTATTTTCGTAAGTGGAAAAGAGAATTATCCCGAGATTCTTGAAAAAATAATTACGAAACAAGTGGGATTAAATAGAAATGTATGCTAACATGAAAACAAGCAATATCAGGCGAGATTTGGAGGATAAAATGGCAGTTGTACGGATATTGTAGATTGTCTAGAGATGAAGATAAAGAAAACTATGCAAGTATTGAAGAACAGAAAAGAATTATTCAAGACTATGCAATTTCTCGTAATTGGACCATCTCAGACTTCTACATAGATGACAATGTTTCGGGATATACTTTTAACAGACCTGCATTTTCAAAAATGATTGAAAAAGTAAAAGGAGGAAAAATTGATGTAGTCATAGCAAAGGATTTATCAAGAATTGGAAGACATAACGGACGAGTGTTAGTTTTAATAGATGAGTTTAAGAATATTCAAAAGAATTTAATATTAGTTTCTGAAATGGGTGGAACTTATGATGTTTTAAATGATAGAGATGATACTATTGGAATAACGACATGGTTTAATGAAAGATATGTTAAAGATTGTTCAAGAAAAACTAGAGACCACATGTATTCTAAACAAAAAACAGGAAGATTAATTATGGGAAATTATTATGGATATATAAAAGATCCAGAAGATATAACAAAACTATATGTTGATGAAGAGCTACGACCTGTTATAGAATTAATATATAAGTTATATACCGAAGAAGGAATTGGAAGAAAGAAAATTTGCGATATTCTAAATAGTAAATATAATTATCCAACTCCATCGGCTTACTATCAAATGAAACACCTAGAAAGAGGCAGAATATATAAACATCCTGTTCAAAAATTATGGTCCACATATATGGTAAGAAATATTTTAGATAATGATGTATATTGTGGCACACTTAGAACTCATAAGAAAAAGACTGTATCCATAAGAGGTAAAGCAATAAAGCTTCCAGAGGAAGAGCATTTTGTATTTGAAAATCATCATGAAGCAATTATATCTAAAGAAACATTTAACTTAGCTCAAGAAATAAGAAAAAGAAAACTAAATACAAAAAGTACATCAAGTACAAGAAAAAGAAATTATTACTTTTCAGGACTTTGCAGATGTGGTGATTGTGGTTTTGGAGTAAGTGGCATAACTATAACTAGAAAACAATCTCAAAAAGGCTATGAATGTTCACAATATAGAACTTATGGTAAAGCTAGATGTAAATGCCATGAAATTAAAGAATCAGACATAATTATACATTTTAAAGAATTTTTAAAATTTACTAAAAATAAATACATAGATGAAATAAATAAAATACAGCTCCAAACAAAAACTAATGCTAAAACAAATAATAAAGAAAAAATCAAATTTGAAATAGAAAACTTAAATGCTGAATACAAAGTTTTGATTAGTCAAAAAATTAAAGATTTAACTAACACTACAAATGAGTATCAACGAGAAATGATTGAAAATACATATAAAGAATTGGAAAAAGATAAAACTAATCGCATAGAACAATTACAAAAATTATTAGAGCAACAACAAGAAGATTTACACACAGAAAAAATAAAAAAATTAAAAACAGCAATAGAATATTTTGATGATATTCTAAAATCTAACGAGCCAAATAGATATATTTTAGAGTGTTTAATTGATAAAATATGGATTTATCACGATAAAAGTGTGAAATTCGAGCTAAAACCTGAAATTAGTCGATTAATATAATATCACCAAATTGAAGGCTTTTACCCCAGTTTGTACAACAGAAATGATTGCTTTTGCTAAGGCTAATCCATATTTCGAAAGATTAAATACATGTTTATTAGGTCTTAGTGTGGATAGCAATCCATCACACTTAGCGTGGATATATGATATTTACTGCAGGACTGGAATTGTAATTCCATTTCCAATTATTGCAGATAGAAATGGAGAAATTGCAAGAAAATATGGAATGATATCAAGTACTGTGAACAACACTGCAACAGTAAGAAATGTGTTTATAATTGATGATAAACAAATAGTAAGGACAATTTTAGTATATCCGATGAATATTGGGCGAAATATTCCAGAAATATTGAGAGTTGTAAGGGCTCTTCAAGTGGCTGATTGCAATAATCAAATGGCACCAGTAAATTGGATGCCAAATGAGCCAATGATTGTTCCTATGCCACAAACATTTGCACAGCTGCAAGAAAGAAATGAAAATATAATGAAACAACAAAATGGAATGAATTGGTATTTATCTTTTAAGAACCCTGAAAAATTATGTATAAATGAAAAATGTATGCAAAAGGAAGAAAACAGGATTATTGATGAACCGAAAAAAGTTGAAAAAACAAGAAAAGAAATAAGATAATTAGTAAAATATTTTTTCTAAAGTAGTAATTGAAAAGGAAGAATGTTTTTATTGAGTTTTATTTGGACTGACGAAAATACGTTTATATGAATAAATCAAAATTTTGTTATGAATAAAAGCCTAAAAAAGGGTAATGATAATAGAAAATGTTTAAGGAGGTTTTCTATTATGAAGCAGACTAACAAAGAGAGTCAAACAATAAATTGCACGGTAACATCATGTAAATATAACAATGGACAAAGACAATTATGTGAATTAGAGCATATTATTGTTACACCAGTTCAAGGTTGCCAAACTACACAACCAGATGAATCTATGTGTTCAAGTTACAAGAATATAGATAATAATAAATAAAATGACAAAAAAATAAAAAAATTAATTTTAATGACAGGTTTCGACAAACTTTTTGATTATAATGTGATATTATAAAGAAAAAGGAGTGTAAATAATATGAGGAACCAGACTTTAAAGAGACTAAAGCATACTGCGAAACTTGAATCATTAATTGCACAAGAAGCTGACTATGAAAAAATTTTAAAACAGAGTCAACGAATAGACAAATACATCGTCGAAGAGATGAAGAGAATAAACGATAAAGAAAAAGTTAAATGAATATTATTAAGCACAAAGGCATATGAACATTAATCGTTCATATGCTTCTTAATGTACATTTCCGAGTCCTTTTTCTTTAAATCTTCACGTTTATCATATAACTTTTTACCTTTTCCAATGCCAAGCTCTAATTTAACAATATTATTTTTTAAATAAAGAGAGATAGGTACAAGAGTGTATCCTTTTTGGTTAATTAATCCAGAGAGTCTGAATATTTCTCTTTTATTTAAAAGTAATTTTTTGTCACGTAAAGGGTCTTTATTAAATATATTTCCTTGTTCATATGGACTGATATGCATTGAATATATGTATGCTTCACCGTTTTTTATTCCAGCATAGCTATCTTTTAAATTGACTTTTCCGTTTCTGATAGATTTTATTTCTGTTCCAGTTAAAACAATGCCAGCCTCTAAAGTATCTGTAATTATATAATTATGCCTTGCTACAGGATTTTTTGCAATGTTTTTAATCATAAATAGCAAACTCCTTTCATAAAATTGATATAATTATAACATTTTAAATATGGGATTGCAATTAGAAAATATAAAGGTTATGAATAACTTATGATAAGATCACCCTGTAAAATTATTTTATGAAAAGTGATGATTGGGGAGAGTCTTTCAATCTTTGAGTGAACTATAAAAGCGGAACTAGTTTCTATTTTTATAAAATAAATCTAATTGTGCATTTTGAGTGAAGCGGAGCTCTGCGACAAAGCACGATGTATGCAATTTTACAAAAATAGAAACTAGTATTGTTTTAAAGACAAGCAAGCCATAGAAAATTAAATGCAAATAATTTTTTAATATTATTCTTCGTAATGTTGCTCAGATTGCTCTGTATTATCTTGTTTTGCGTAAAACCAAATCATTGCAACAATTGCTACTCCAAGTATAGCCATTATTAGCCATGTCCACATAGTAGCATCCATTCCAAGCCAAGTTGCGTTTGTATTTGTTCTTGTTGCAGTATAACCAGTGTTACCATTTCCAGAACGATTATTATTACCCATGTTTGTTATTCCAGTAGCAACATTGTTGCCAGCTCTCATTGTTCCATTAGCAACGTCATCAACAGTATTTCTAACAGCATCTACGCCAGTTGTTAAGACATTACCAGCCGCAGAAGTTACGTCTTCAGCAACATTTCCTATAGTATTTAATGCATTATTAGCAAAAACCGTAGATGCTGTAATAGATAAAAGAACGATTAGTAATGTAGAAATAAGCAAAAATTTTCTTTTCATGTTTTTCCTCCTTTTTCAAATAATATTATTAGTATTAAATTATAAAAGTAAAATATACATCAAAAAATTGGGAAAAATGGCAAAAAAAAGAAACTCTTTTTGAGTTTCTAGAATTTTATTTTTTTAATCTGATGAAAATTGCGATAGCTAAAAGTATTAATACAACACCAACAGCAATCAATAATATATTTAGAATATTTGTTAAACCAAGTTCAGATTCTGGTAATGCTTGTAATCTATCAGCAATATTGCTACTTGTTGTTGCATCGGTTTTTGAAGTATTTTGATACATCATGTTTGAAGTTGTATTTGAAGAATACTCTTCATCACCGAATTGATCATAGCCATCATCTAAAGTATTAGAATTTAATGATGAATTTGTTGAATTGCTATAACTAGATGTACTATTAGAGGCTACTGAACTTGTTGTATTGCTTGATGTGTCAATAACATTGTCAGATAAGTTCATATCTATGTTAACTGCTAAGCAACAACTGCTTGAAATAGCAAAAAGGCATATAAAGCTAAGTACTAATATTTTTAAAGATTTTTTCATTATTAATTCATCCTCTCTAGTTCAAAATTTATTTCTATATAATAATACACAAAAAATATAAAAAAGTCTAGACATTTGCAAAAAATTTGATAAATTATTAAATTTTGATTGACAAAGAAACAAAGGTTTGGTAATATATAATAAATTTGAATTATTTTTTATAAAATACATTGCAAAAATATAGAAGGGATTTGATTAAATGTTATTTGCAAGACCGGGAGAATATAAACCTTGTGGAATTTTTTCTTTGGAACATTTTGGGCTTATTGCTGTAACTATTGTTTGTATAGCAATTGCAATAAAAAATACATATAAAAGTAGCAAAGAAGAGGTTAAAAAAATTATAAAAAACTGTACTATTATGCTATGGATTATGGAAATTTTCATAATTATATTTAAATTATGTACTGGGGACCCTAGAAATGTAAATAATTATGTTCCATTATATTACTGTAGTATTTTATTATATGCGGGTACTTTAAGTAGCTTTGCTAAAGGTAAGATAAAAAGAATGGGAGATGTATTCCTAGCAACAGGAGGCATAATAGGGGGAATAGTATTCATTTTATTACCAACTACTTCTTTACCAGCATATCCAGCACTTCATATTGTGAGTTTGCATAGCTTTTTATACCATGGAATAATGGTTTATTTGGGCTTGCTTGTAAACATTACTCATTATATAGAAGTTGTGGCAAGTGATGCAGTTTATTTTGCTACACTTATAGGAATAATATGTATTTTGGCTCAGATTGTAAACAAAATATTTGACAGTAACCTGATGTTTATATCAAAAGACTTTCCTGGAACTCCAATTACAATAATTTATAAGCTCACAGGAAAGCACTTTACAGCATTTATGGAAATTGCACAAATGTTTTTACCATTTTATGCAGTTTATGGAATTCTAAAAATTAGAGATAAAAGAAAAGCAAAATTACAAGGATGATTCTAATTCTTTTATTTGGTCTCTTAATTTTGCTGCTTCTTCAAACTCCATTTTTTCTGCGTGTTGAAGCATTTCCTCAGTTAACTTGTTTATAATGTCTTCAACACTAGATTCTTTATCAATTTCATATTTTTCAGATGCTTCTGCAACAATGCTAGCTCGAATAGTATCTCTAACAGATTTTTTTATGGTTTGAGGAATGATTCCATGTTCTTTATTGTATCTCATTTGTATTGCTCTTCTTCTATTAGTTTCAGATATGGCTTTATCCATAGAGTCTGTAAGTTCATCGGCATACATTATAACTTTACCATCTGTATTTCTTGCAGCACGTCCAATAGTTTGAATTAAAGAACGTTCAGAACGAAGGAACCCTTCTTTATCTGCATCTAATATTGCTACTAAAGAGACCTCAGGTATATCTAATCCTTCTCTTAAAAGGTTGATTCCAACTAACACGTCAAACTCGCCAAGACGCAATGACCTAATAATATCCATTCTTTCTAAAGCCTTAATATCAGAGTGCATGTATCTAACTTTAATATCAAGTTCAGCTAAATAGCTGGTTAAATCTTCAGCCATTTTTTTAGTTAGAGTAGTAACCAATACTCTCTCATTTTTCTCGACTCTTTTATGAATTTGGGTAATCAAATCATCAATTTGGTTTTCAATTGGTTTTACTTCAATTTCAGGGTCAAGTAGACCTGTTGGACGGATGATTTGCTCTACAACATTATCTTTAGAATGTTCTTTTTCGTATTCTGCAGGAGTTGCACTAACAAATACTACTTGGTTAATTCTTTGCTCAAATTCTTCAAATTTCAGAGGTCTATTGTCAAATGCAGAAGGTAACCTAAAACCATATTTTACTAAAGATTCTTTTCTTGCTCTATCACCATTATACATAGCCCTAACTTGAGGGATAGTAGCATGAGATTCGTCAATAAGCAAAAGAAAATCCTTTGGAAAATAATCGAATAGGGTGTATGGAGCACTTCCTGGCTCACGACCACTTATGTGTCTAGAATAGTTTTCTATACCTTGGCAAAAGCCAGTTTCCTTCATCATTTCTATATCAAAATTAGTACGTTCTTCTATTCTTTGAGCTTCAATTAATTTACCTTGTGACTTGAAATATTCGACTTGCTGTTTCATTTCCTCTTCAATAGTAGTAATTGCATGCTCCATTTTATCAGAAGTCGTAACATAATGAGAGTTCGGAAATATCATAATATGGTTTCTACTTGCAACGGTTTTACCTGTTAAAGGATTAATCTCAGAAATCTTTTCAACTTCATCTCCCCAGAACTCAACACGAATAGCACTTTCACCATAATCAGAAGGGAATATTTCAACAATGTCTCCTTTTGCTCTAAAAGTACCACGTTTAAAATCTAGTTCATTTCTGGAATATTGCATATTTATTAATTTCTTTAACATAGCATCTCTTTCAATCTTCATGCCGGGTCTTAAAGAAACAGTCATATGCTCATAGTCAATGGGGTCACCCAAACCATAAATACATGAAACAGATGCAACAATAATAACATCTCGTGTTTCAAATAATGCAGCTGTTGCAGAATGACGTAGTTTATCAATCTCATCATTAACAGAAGAGTCCTTCTCAATATAGGTATCTGAAGATGGAATATATGCTTCTGGTTGGTAATAGTCATAATAAGAAACAAAATACTCAACATTATTTTCAGGGAAAAACTCTTTAAATTCACTGTAAAGTTGTCCTGCTAATGTCTTATTATGAGCCAAAACAAGAGTGGGTTTCTGTACTTTTTGAATGATATTAGCCATAGTAAAAGTCTTACCAGAGCCAGTAACACCAAGCAAAGTCTGAAATTTTTTTCCTTCTTCTATGCCTTTAGATAAATATTCAATTGCCTGTGGCTGGTCACCAGTAGGCTTGTATTCTGAATGTAACTTAAACATAATGCCTCCTTAAATTTATATTATTATATATCATAAAATAATCTATAATACAAGTTTACAAAAAATGAAAAAGAGCAAATGCAGATTTGTAATCCTTTCATTTACTCTTTTCCATCAGTTAAATCTGTGTAATATCTTTACAAAGATATTACTTTTCTGTCATCTTCTCTGTGGCTGCTTTAATTGCCCAGTCAAACTGGTTGCAGACTGAGTATTCGTCCTTAGGCAAGACATTGGTTCCGTAATCTAACCTGAATAGTCCATATGCCAAGTAATAGGCATAGTTTCCCTGATGCCCTAATGCCGGTATCTTCCATTGGGGGATTCGGAGCAATCTAAGCGCATGAAATAATGAGAAATACTCGAATGCACCAATCGTGCCTACGATGTATGTGGGGGAGTAAAATTCCTCAAAAATACGATTGGCAAGCTCTTCTTGCATTTGCCTAAAATCTTGTTTTGTGAGTTTTTTATCGTGAGGCAAATTAAATGTATCGTAAAACATAAAATTAGTCTCGTATGTGATGTAATTGCGGAATTTTTTAGGTATGTTTCTTGGGTACGATAGAGCTTTACCAATAATTTGGCAGCCAAAAAAATTACCCTCATCCTGCTGAGGTGCCTCAAGCATTTTCATGAGTTGTTCCAAATACTTTTCTTCAATCATATTGCGTTTTCTCCTTTGTGTGATTTGAAGTGACAGAATAATTCGATAAATGTCAAGCGACATCATAAATATTATACCATACTTTACATAAAAATACAATAATAAGCATGAAACGAAAGATATAGTACGACATAGAAAGTAACCATATAAAATTAGCAAGTTTATTTTTAGAAAATGTTGAGATTTTAAGCCATTTGTGATAGGATATTGTAAGAAAAATGAAAGTAGAAAGGAAACAAAACATGACAGGAAATATATTTACCAACACGTTAAAACATTTTAATTTAGTCACAAGACATAGATGGGTAGTATTCAAGTTATGTTGCAAAGCTGGAATACCTTGGAGAGGATTAGTACACGATTTATCAAAATTTTCTCCAACAGAATTTTGGGAGTCTGTAAAATACTATAATGGAAGCATGAGTCCAATTTTATTTGCAAAGAGAAAACAAGGCTATTCGAAAGCGTGGTTACACCATAAAGGAAGAAATAAACATCATCCAGAATATTGGTATGACCCAATGTCTAGAAATCCAATGCCAGTAATTCCGTATAAATACATTGTAGAGATGATATGTGATAATTTAGCCGCTGGAATTGTATACAATGGCAAAAGGTGGAGAAATGACACACAATTAAAATATTGGAATTCGCGTAAAGACAATATGCCACTTAATGAAAAAAATAAATCTATGGTGACAGAGGTTTTTACACAAGTAAGCATAAATGGCATTGAAAAAACTATAACTAAAAGCAATTTAAAGAGATTATATAAAAAGTACTGTGAATAAATTTATAGAGAGGATTGTGATTTAATATGAAAATTATATATGGAACTTCAAATCAGGCTAAAATAGCTCAAGTAAAGGATTATTTGGACTACAAGAATATTGATGTTGAAATTTTATCTTTAAAAGATATTGGATTTAACGAAGAAATTGATGAAAATGGAACTACATTTGAAGAAAATTCACTTATAAAAGCAAAAGCCATCAAGGCTTATTGTGAAAAAAATGATATAAATGAGATTATAATGACAGATGATGCTGGACTTTGCATTGATGCATTGAATGGAGAACCAGGAGTATATAGCGCAAGATACGCAGGTGACCATGCTCCTCAGATTGTTGCAATAAATAAGGTACTTTCAAAAATGGAAAATGTTAAAGATGAAGATAGAACTGCAAAATTTGTATGTGTTCTTACATTAATGATGCCAGATGGAAAAATAAATGTTGCAAGAGGGGAAACTCTAGGAAGAATAGTTAGAACCCCAGGGCCTCTTGGAAAGCTTACATATGGGCCAATATTTATTCCAGAAGGATTTGATAAGACTATGAATGAACTTACAGAAGAAGAACTTGGAGTAACTCATAGAGAAAAGGCCTTAAAGCAGATATTAAATTATCTAAAGGAGGAACAATAATGAATATAGGATTTTATGCTGGAAGTTTTGACCCATTTACTATGGGACATATGCATGTTGTAAAGACTGCTTCAAATGTATTTGATAAGTTAGTAATCGGAATAGGCATTAACAATAAGAAGGCAAGAAGATATGATAAAGAAATAATGAAAAATGCTATAGAGCAGGCATTAAAAGATGAAAATATAGATAATGTAGATGTAATTACATATGAAGGACTATCAGTTGATGCAGCCAAAGACAATGGATGTAATTTCTTAGTAAGAGGAATAAGAGATGATATGGATTACTACTATGAGGAAAATATAGCAGAGATTAATGAAGAAATATCAGGGCTTGATACGATATATGTAAGAGCTGGAACACTTGGCGGTATAAGCTCAAGTACTGTAAAAGAAATATTTGATAATGGAAAAGATATTTCTAGGTATGTGCCTCAAGCAGTATTAAAAATAATGTAAATTAGGAAGGAACAAGAAAAAATGAAATTACACATAGTAATGGTAGAACCAGAGATACCACAAAACACAGGAAACATTGCAAGAACTTGTGCTATAACAGGTGCAAAGCTACATTTGGTTTATCCATTAGGCTTTAAAATAGATGATAAACAACTAAAGAGAGCCGGATTAGATTATTGGGACAAATTAGAGATTGAAGAACATACATCATTAGATGCTTTTTTAGAGAAATATAAGCCGGAGGAGCATAACATGTTTATGGCTACAACAAAGGCAAAACATTGCTATACAGATGTAGATTATAGTAAATTTAAAGATGAGGATGTCTTTGTGTTATTTGGAAAAGAGACCAAAGGTCTACCGGAAGATTTATTGCAAAAATATATAGATAAAACAATAAGAATTCCAATGAGACCAGTATTAAGGTCATTAAATCTTTCAAATTCTGTATGCGTAATAGTATATGAAATATTAAGACAGATTAACTTTGAAGGATTACAAGAAGAAAGTCAATATTTTGATGAAAAATAGTATGATTGACAAAGCATTGCAAAATGCATATAATATACACGAAAAAAATAGACTCATAAATGGAGTAAAATGTAAAATTTATAATTAGGAGAGATTTTGATGGATATAGAAAATACAATAAAAATAATGTTAAAGGGTGCAGCTGACCATACAGATGTTGAAGAAATTAGAGAAAAATTAAAAAAGGTAGATGCAGAACATAGACCACTAAGAATAAAATTAGGCTTAGACCCATCTGCACCAGATATTCACTTAGGACATGCTGTTGTACTTAGAAAAATTAAACAATTACAAGATTTAGGAAATGAAGTAATAATTATAATAGGTGACTTTACAGGAATGATAGGTGACCCTACAGGAAAGTCTAAAACAAGAAAACAACTTACAAAAGAGCAAGTAGAAGAGAATGCAAGAACATATCAAAAACAAATATTTAAGATATTAGACCCAAGCAAGACAACAGTTAGATTTAATAGTGAATGGTTAGGAAAAATGGATTTCAGAGATGTTATCAATCTTTGCTCAAAATGTACTGTAGCAAGAATACTAGAAAGAGACGATTTCCAGAAGAGATATACAAATAATCAACCAATAGCTGTACATGAGTTTTTCTATCCATTAATGCAGGCATATGATTCTGTCGCAATTCAAGCAGATTTAGAAATGGGTGGAACAGACCAAACATTCAATGTACTTATGGGAAGAAATATACAAAAAGATTATGGACAAGATCCTCAAATTACACTTTTCATGCCTTTAATTGAAGGAATTGATGGAGTTGAAAAAATGAGCAAGAGCCTAGGGAACTACATTGGTGTAAATGAAGATGCAAATACGATGTATGAAAAAGTAATGAAGATTCCAGATAGTATGATAATAAAATATTACAATTTATGTACAGATGTACATCCAGATGATGTTGCAAAAATTGAAGAGAGACTAAATAATGGAGAGAATCCAAGAAATATAAAGATGGAACTTGCAAAAGAAATAGCAAGATTATATCATAATGAAGAAGAAGCTGAGCAAGCAGAAGAACATTTTAAAACAGCATTCCAAAAGCAAGAAGCTCCAGAAGATATTGAAAAAATCAAATTCGAAAATAATATATTAGACACATTATTAAAAACAAAGAAATGTGCTTCAAAAGCAGAGTTAAAGAGACTTTTCGAACAAGGTGGAATAAAAGTTGAAGGAGAAAAGGTAACAGATTATCAATCATTAAATAACTTTGAAGGTGAAATGATAATACAAATTGGAAAAGGAAGTTTCTTTAAAATAGTAAAATAATACAATAGAAAAAGTAGAAAGGAAGTAAATAAGATGGATTGGGCTAAAGAAACATTGCAAAAACCAATGTGGAAGGAAGAAATAAAAAATAGAGAGGCAAAAGAACAGGTTGCTAAAAAAATGGCAGAACGTGTACAAGATGGTGACATTATAGGATTTGGCTCTGGCTCAACATCTTATTTGACTGCTATTGAAATTGCCAAAAAGGTACAAACTGAACACTTGAATATTATTGCTATTCCTACGTCATACGAAATTAAAATGTTATGTACTTATCTTGGAATACCAACAGCAACATTGGAAGAAAAAAAGCCTGACTGGTGCTTCGATGGAGCTGATGAGGTTGACCATGACAACTGGATGATAAAAGGCAGAGGAGCTGCTATGTTTAATGAAAAATTAAATATTAAATGTTCAAATAAAACCTATATATTAGTCGATGAATCAAAAATAGTAAATAGACTAGGAAGCAAATTTCCAGTACCAGTAGAGTGTACTCCAAAGGCTATAAATTTGGTAAAAGAAGAGATATATAAACAAGGAGCACATAACGTAGAATTACGTTTAGCGCAAAAAAAAGACGGCCCAGTAATAACAGAAAACGGCAATATTATATTAGATGCTTGGTTTGATAACATAGACGAGACATTAGAAAGAAGATTGAAAAACATAACTGGAGTTGTAGAAACAGGCTTGTTTATAGGATATAATGTTGAAATTGTAGCTCAGTAAAAAGGAGAAGTTAATGAAAAAATTATTGTTTTCAGCAGTTTCGCTTGATATAGGTGGAATTGAAAACGCACTTGTTAATTTATTAAATTACTTAGCAAGGACAGATAAATATGAAATAACGTTATTTCTGGAGAAAAAAGAAGGAATTTTTTTAGATAAAATTGATAAGAAAATACAGATATGTGTGTATTGCCCAAATGATAGTAAGGTAATCATTTTAAGAAAAGGTATTAATTTTATAAAACAGACAATATTTAAGCTGAAATACAAACATAAGTATGATTTTTCGTGTGCATATGCAACATATTCTAAGCCTGCATCTTTTGTGGCAAGAACTGCTTCGAAAAATAGTTGTTTATGGGTACATAGTGAATATATGCAAATGTTTGATAATAATAAGTCAAAATATGTTGAATTTTTTGAGGGAGTTAAAGCAAAAGACTTTAAGAATATTGTATTTGTATCTGAAAATGCAAGAGATATATTTGTAGAAAATTTAAAAAATGATAAGGATTTCATAAACAAAACAAGTGTTATTTATAATTTTATCGATGCAGAAGAAATTTTAAGAAAGTCTCAAGAAAAGGTTACAGATTGTTGTAAAGAAAAAACTTTTACTTTCCTGAATGTTGGAAGACATACTGAGGAAGACAAGAAACTAACGAGATTAATTGAAGCTGCTAAGAAGCTGAAAGAAGATAATCTATATTTTAGAATTTTGCTAGTTGGAAGCGGGAACAAAACGCAAGAGTACAAAAAAATGGTAAATGAATATAAATTAGAAAATAATATAATATTCTTAGGAAAGAAACAAAATCCATATCCATACTTTAAACTTGCAGATAGTCTAATTCTTACATCTGAATATGAGGGCTTTCCAGTTGTTTATTTGGAGGCTATGATATTAAACATTCCAATAATTACAACGAATGTATCTGATAGCTTACGAATTATACAAAACAAACATGGTGTTGTCACACAAAAAAATGTAAATTCAATTTATAATGCGATGAAAAATGCAATAATTAACGGAATTTCTCAGAAAGAAGAGTTTGATTATAAAGAGTATAATCAAGAAATAAATGAAAAGCTAGAAAAACTTATAAATGCTTAGTCTGACATAAAAGCATGAAATATCAAAAAGAAAAGAGGAAAATATAGATGACAGAAGAAAAAAGTAAATTTTTATTTTCAATAATTGTACCTGTTTACAATACAGAAAAATACGTAGAAAAAACTCTAAAGTCAATATACGAAGCCATTGACAGGGACTGTGAGGTAATAGTTGTAAATGATGGCTCGAAAGACAATAGCGAGGAAATTATAAAAAAATTTATAAATGCTCTACCAGAAGAGTATAAAAATAATTTTGTATATGTGAAGAAAGACAACAAAGGGCTTGCAGACACTAAAAATGTGGGAATTGCAAAGGCTAGAGGCGAGTTTATTAGTGTAGTTGATTCTGATGATTACATCGACAAAAACTTTTATAAAATTGCAAGAGAATATGTGAAAGATAATGACATTATAATATACGATTTATATGTCGTATTCGAGAAGAATCCTCTTTGGAACTATACATCAAGAGCATGCAGAGATGATAAAGAAAATTTCTTGGATGGCCTTATAAATGGAGCAATGTCTGGTTCATCTTGCAACAAAATAATAAAAAAAGAATTATACAATGGATTCGAATTTCCTGTTGGAAAACAATATGAAGATGTTGCTGTAACACCATTTATATTGACAAATGCAAAAAACATAAAATATATACCATATCCAATGTATTATTATTTACAAAGAGAGAAGTCTATAGTTGCAACAAATACATATATGTCGGCTTTTTATAAAATTTGTAGCAATATTTCAGAGGTTATAAAAAACCATGATAATGATTGTGAAAAATACAAGCTTATAATAAATGAGTTTTTTGTAAGAAGAATATTGGACATGATAACACAAGACTATAATGCTAATAAAAAAGAGTTTGAGAGTCATTTAGAAGGCTTTAAAAAAGATAATAAAAACACAATAGAATATATTATAAACACAAATATGGTAAACACTGAAAAGAATGATTATTCAGAAAGACAAAAGCAATTGGTTACAAATATGTTTATTGCATTTAAAAATGGTAATATAAAGAGTATAAAAAATAACTTAATAAAAAGAAAAATAATAAATTATTTTAGAAATATATTAGTTTCATTAAAAACATTCTTAAAATCTATTATAAATAAATAATTGGAGGAAAACAATGGTAAAAAAGATACATTATTGTTGGTTTGGAGGCAAAAAATTACCAAAATCGGTAGAAGATTGCATAAAAACTTGGAAAAAGTTTTTGCCAGATTACGAAATAAAACAATGGGATGAGAGTAATTTTGATGTTAACAGCTTTCCATTTGTAAAAGAAGCTTATGAGAGTAAAAAATGGGCATTTGTTAGTGATTATGTAAGAATATATGCATTATATAATGAAGGTGGATTGTATCTCGATACTGATGTAAAAATATTAAAAGATCCAACTGATGTTTTAAATAAAGAAGTTGTACTTGGATATGAAGATAGTGGATATGTCGGAACAGCAATGATTTATGCACAAAATCCACAAAATAAGTATATAAAAGAAATACTTGATTATTATGGTAAAATAAAACACTTTGAACCCGAAATTATGTATAATTTTGCAAACCCGGTAATAATTACAAAGATTTTGAAACAATATGAGAGCAAAGTAAATGAAGAAGGAATTCGTATATTTGATGATAATATTTATGTTTACCCAAGGGATTATTTCTATCCAATAAACTACAATTATTCTGAAAAGGTGTATACTAAAAATACGTGTATGGTTCACTTATTTAAAGCAACCTGGACCGATAGAGGAGAAAAAAGAACAATAGGAATATATAGAACTTTTGGACCAGCACTCGGTAAAACTTTAAATTCTATTATTGATGGAATATTTAATTTTAAAACAAGCATAATTGTTACATTAAAGAAAATTTATAGCTGGGCTAGAATGAAGGCTTCTATATATATTACAAGAAGTAGAAGAGTAAAGAGGATAACAAATGAGATAAACCAAATTCAAAAAGATTTCATTACAATTTGTCATCCAGAAATGCCAGTAGAGAAAAATGAAATACAAAATCTTATTGAAGGCAGTATACTAGAACTTAGAGAGCAGTATACAAAAAAAGAAGCTGAAATGATTGCAAGTGCAATAGCTAATTCTAGTAAGAAACAAATATTGTTTAACCAATATGCTGATGGTTGGGATATGCTTATATCAAGCATAAAAAAACAAAAATCGAGTATGAAGGTAAAAATGATAATTCATAATGGGCAAGAAGATTTAACAGATGCAATAATATGGAACAATTTTGACAATATTTTAGGAATGTATGATAAAGGTTTGATTGATGAATTAGTATTTCTAAAAAAGTCTGTATATGAGTTCTATAAAGAAAAAGGATATAGAGCAAAATTATTATCTAAATATGTAGAGATTGAAAATAGAGAAAGCTACAACGAAGATAATAAAGTAGAAAAGAATGAAAACTTGCCAATAAAAATTGGAATGTATGAAGCATATGATAGAATTAGTAGAAATATATATAATCAACTTTGTGCAGTAAGCATGATTGAAAATGCAAAGTTAGATTGTTCTCCAGTAAATTACAAAATATCTAAAATTGCAAGGTTCTTTAATATAAATTTAACTGTTGCAAATAAATTAATGACAAAGCAGGAACTATATAAAAAATTAGCAAACAATGATATAAATTTATGTGTAAGTACAGTTGATGAAAACAACATGATTCCGTATGAAAGTCTTGAACTTGGAACACCATGCCTGGTTGGAAACAGTTTTAAAGCCTTTGAAGGAAGCTCTTTACAAGATTACTTGGTAGTAAAAAATGCAGATGATATATTAGAGATAAAAGAAAAGACATTAAATGCTTTAGAAAATAAGGAGAAGATATTAGAAGAGTACAAATTATGGAGAGAAAAGAATAAACAAGATGCTTTAAGAAATATAAAAGAAGTATTGGAATAGTTTTTTTTAAAAGAATGTTACAAAATAACAATTTTCCTAAATAGATTTACACTTTAAGAAAGGGATAAGATTATTTATGATAAAGGTAAGTGTTATAGTTCCAATTTATAATGTGGAAAAGCAACTGGCAAAATGTTTAGATTCATTACTAAATCAAACTTTGAAGGATATACAAATAATACTTGTAAATGATGGCTCAGAGGATTCGAGTGCAGAAATTGCAAAAAAATATGTTGTAAAAGATCCTGATAGAGTCTTGTACTTTGAAAAAGAAAATGGCGGATTATCAGATGCAAGAAATTATGGATTGAAATATGCAACTGGTGAGTACATATCATTTGTAGATTCAGATGACTATATAACAGAAAATTTATACACTGATTTGCTACCATATATGGAACAAAAATATGACATGATTAAATTTAAAATTGCAAAAGTTGATGAACAAGGTAATGTGCTTGAAAAAAATTATACACCATCGTTTGAAGAAAAAAGTGGTGAAGAGGCATTCGACATTTTATATAAAGCAGATGTAATGACAGAAGTTGCATGGGGGTATTTGTATAAAAGAGATTTTTTTAGAAGAAATAAATTCGAGTTTACTAAAGGAAAATATCATGAAGATTTTGGATTAATTCCTCTTATACTATTGAAGGCTGATAAAGTTGCGAGTGTAGATGTATTTGGTTATAACTATGTGCAAACTCAAAAAAGCATCACGAGAGGAAATTCAGAAATTACATATAAAAGAGCTTTAGATTTATTGTATTTCTATGATGAAATGGTAAAAAAAATTAAAGAATATAAGATTTCAGAAAAATCTAAGGAGAATATAAAAATATATTATACTAATTGTATAATATTAGAAGTGAATAATCTAAAGGGAAAAGAGCAAAAACAATTCATAAAAGAAATAAGAAAGAGAAAACTTGCAAACAACATAAAGGCAAGAGATGTAAAACAATTTATAAAGAAAATACTTTTGAAAATAAATATAAAACTATATTTAAAATTGAGATAGATTTAGGAAAGGGATAAAAATGCCAAAAGTAAGTGTAATTGTTCCAATTTATAATGTAGAAAAATATCTAGAAAAGTGCATTAATTCATTGCTTAGTCAAACTTTAGAAGATATTCAAATAATTCTTGTAAATGATGGCTCTAAAGATAATTCTGGAAACATAGCAAAAGAATATGAAAAAAATAACAAGGACAGAGTAATCTATGTTGAAAAAGAAAATGGTGGACTATCAGATGCAAGAAACTATGGATTAAAATATGCAACTGGTGATTTTATTGCCTTTTTAGATTCAGATGATTACATAGAAAAAAATGCTTATGAAGAAATGTACAATAAGGCAATAGAAGAAAATGCAGATTATGTTGAATGTGATTTTATATGGGAATTCCATAATAAAATTAGGGTGGACAAGCAGTATCCATACAAAAATAAAAAAGAGATGCTTAGCTTTGTTAGAGTGGTTGCCTGGAATAAATTAATTAAGAGACAATTAATAATAGATAATAACTTAGAATTTCCAAAAGGATTAAGATATGAAGATGTAGAATTTACTTATAAGCTTATACCATTTATAAATAAATTTGCCTATGTTGATAAGCCATTCATTCATTATGTACAAAGAGAAGGCTCTATTGCAAATGTTCAAAATGAAAGAACGGCAGAGATATTTACCGTATTGGACAATGTTATCGAATTTTATAAAAAGAACAATATTTATGAAAAGTATAGAGATGAACTAGAATATAATTATGCAAGATATTTACTATGCAGTTCTTTGAAAAGAATGTGCAAAATAAAGGATAAGACAATCAGAGAAAAATTACTAACAGAAAGCTGGGAAAGACTAAAGTTGAATTTTCCAAACTGGAAAGAAAATATAATTTTAAAAACTGTAAATATTGGCAAAAATAAATATATGAGAACTGTGAACAAATCAACATATAAAATATATTCAAAAATTTTAGAAATTATATAGGGGGTATGGGTAACCCTTAAAACCTAAATATTACACAAGGAGAAAGAGCTTAAAAAACTCTAGGAGAAGATGAAAAAGTACAAAAACAATATTATATCTTTTATACTTGCATGCATTCTTACTATATGTATATGGCATAACTTTCTAATAAGTGGCAATAACATAATATTTGTATTTATATTTGCAAGTTGTTATTTTGTAATAAAGAAAACACTAGAATCAACAAAGAACACCAAAAGAAAGATGATAACAGCGGGAATTGTAGCATTTATATACACGATAATAGAAATAATAGGAAAGAGTATAAATACAGATTTTACTCTTGATCACATTTTAAATAAATGGCTTATAGTAAACTTTATCGGGTATTTCACAATGTTCAACATAATAGTTTTATGGGTTTATGATATATTTGAAAACAATAAGTTGAAAACTGAAAATATAACAATATTCGGAAAAGATTTATCAAATATAAAGTTACTTAAGAATGAAGTATTTCTTGTTATAATCACAATTTTATTTATATTTTTATCATATTTGCCATTCTTTTTAAGATATTATCCTGGAATTGTAACATCGGATTCGTATTCTCAAATAGAACAAACAATAGGAATATTACCACTAAAGGATCATCATCCTATTACACACACGGCAATAATAGGAATATTCGTAAATTTAGGATTAAAATTATCTGGGAACATAAATACAGGAATTGCTTTATATAGCGTATTCTCTATGCTAACAATGGCAACTTTTGCAGCATTTGTGTTGAAATATTTAAGAAAGAAAAAAGTTCCAGCATTTGTTCAGCTAATAACTTTATTGTTTTACATGTTCTACCCAGTAAATGGAATGTACAGTATAACAATGTGGAAAGACATATTATTCTCTGGAATAATGCCTTTGTTTATAATACAAAACATAGAACTTATATTTAATACAGATGAATTTTTAGCTAAGAAAAGAAACATGGTAGGATATGTGCTAATTTCAATATTCACAATGATTTTAAGACATAATGGTTTATATGTTGTTGTACTAAGTTTACCATTTATATTTATAGTACTAAGAAAACATTGGAAAAAATTATTAATTATGTTCATGTCTATACTTGTTATATATGAGGCTTACAGTGTAGTGGTATTTAAAATACTTAAGGCTGAAAAAGGAGCAGTAGGAGAAATGTTATCTGTTCCAATACAACAAATAGTAAGAACTGTAAAAAATAATTACAATGATATTGATGAAGAAACAATAGAAAAAATAAATAAATATTTCATTATAGAAAATGTGTGGGAAGATTACAATCCTATATTATCAGATCCTGTAAAGTATAATTTTAATAACGAATATTTTTCAGAAAATAAATCTGAATTTATATCGATCTGGTTAAAATTATTCGTAAAATATCCTAAGGATTATATAGAAGCATTTATATCAAATTCGTATGGATATTATTACCCAGAGGTAAGAAATTCGGTGGTTAGTAGAGTTACTATGGACCATAACATGGGAATTAAACAAACACCATTAATAGATGGAAAATGGGTTGAACAGATAGATGGATTGATAGATGCAAGAGGAATACCAGTATTTGGCTTTGTATTTAGCATTGGAGCAGGAGTTTTACTTACTGTAATTGCACTAAGTTATACCATTTATAAGAAAAAATATAAATATTTGCTAGTTTATCTACCAACATTTATATTATGGCTAACGCTTATTGCTTCACCTGCTTATTGTGAATACAGATATGCATACCCAATATTCTTAGCATTACCGGTATATCTTGGAATGAATTTTATAAAGGAAGGAAATAATGAAGATGGAAAAAATAGCAGTACTAATACCTTGTTATAATGAAGAACTAACAATCGAAAAAGTAATAAAAGATTTCAAAAAAGAATTACCAGAAGCCGATATATATGTTTACAACAATAATTCTAAAGACAGAACAAGAGAAATTGCTGTGAAAAATGGTGCAATAGTTGTAGATGAATACAAACAAGGAAAAGGAAATGTAGTAAGAAGCCAATTTAGAGATATCGAAGCAGATATATATGTAATGGTTGATGGAGATGACACATATCCTGCTGAATTTGTCCACAAATTGATTGAACCCGTAAAAAATGGTGAGGCTGATATGGCAATAGGAGATAGACTTTCAAATGGAACATATCAAAAGGAAAACAAGAGACCATTCCACGAATTAGGTAATAATCTAGTAAAGAAATCTATAAATGTGTTATTTAAGACAGATTTAAAAGACATTATGACAGGATATAGAGTATTTAACAAGAGATTTGTGAAAAACATGCCTGTTCTTAGTCCTAAATTTGAGATAGAAACAGAGATGTCTTTATATGCCTTGGATAAAAAATATATTATAAAAGAAATTCCTATAATTTATAGAGACAGACCGGAGGGAAGCTCTTCAAAATTAAATACTATAAGTGATGGTATAAAAGTTGTAAAAACAATTGCAAGAATGTTTAAGGATTATAAACCATTTAAATTTTTTGGAGCTATTGCCTTAATATTCTTTATATTGGGACTTGTTGTTGGAATACCAGTACTTGTTGAATTCTTTAACACACACTTTATTACTAAGGTGCCTTCTGCAATACTTGCAACAGGCTTTATGGGATTGGCTGCTATTGCCTTCCAATGTGCAATTATATTAGATACAATAACAAGACAACACAGGGAAAATTATGAATTAAATTTGTTAAGATATGAACAAATTGAAAATTTGAAAAAATAAAAATTCAATTACCAAGAAAAGGATTTTTACCAGAAAAAAGTTATAAAAAAATATAAAAAACTATTCTCTAATTCTTAAATTTATGTTAAAATAAAAGAGACAAAATTAGATAAAAAATTTGTTTTTGTGACAAAAAGTTTAAGAACAGGAGAAGATAAAACTATGAAGAGAAAAATTTTAAATATTATAAAAATAGTAGTATTGCTTAGCGTTTTTTTTGGAACTCTTAATATCAGCAATACTACTTTTGCGACTGATGAAAATCAAACTCTTGAAGATGGAGTATACACTATAAAATCTGCTCTAAACGAGAAGTTTGTGTTTGATATTTACAGCAGTTTAAAAACAAACGATGCTAAAGTTGAATTATGGACAGGTGGAGAAACTAAAAACCAGAAGTTTACACTTAAATACATAGGGGATGGGTGTTATACTATTTCACCTGTACATTCTGGAAAATTTATTGATGTTGCCAATAATTCAAAAAAACCGGGAGCACAAGTTCTTCAATATGAATACCATGGTGGAGATAATCAAAAATGGATTATAAAAGATGCTGGAAATGGCTATTTTAACATAATTTCTAAGAGCAATGGATTATATTTAGATATACCTCATTCTGACGCTCATGATGGCTCATTAGTGCAGGTATGGACTAGTAATGGATGCAATAATCAAAAATTTAAATTTGTAAAAGAGGGAGAAAAAACACCCACAGGAACTAAAACAATAAATGATGGAACTTATCAAATACAAACTGCTGAAGATACATCAAAGGTTGTTGATATAGGTGGAAGCTCTACTCAAGATGGCACAAATATTGGGGTATGGGAAAACTCATCTACAGCCAACCAAAAATTTAATATAAAATATAGAAATGATGGTTATTATACAATATCTGCAATGCATTCTGGAAAATATATTGATGTTGCAGGAAGCTCAAAACAAAATGGTGCAACTGTTGACCAATGGGAGTACCATGGTGGAAATAACCAACAATGGGTAATTAGAGACGCTGGAAACGGATATTATTACATAATTTCAAAATGTAATGGCTTGTATTTAACAGTTGATAACGGAAGGATAGTAACATCAAAATTAAATAATTCTTCAAGCCAAAAGTTTAAGCTTACTGTTCCAACTGCAATGAAAGGTACAAAAACCTTAGAAGATGGAACTTATACTATTGCTTCGGTAGCAAATACAAGGCTTGTAATAGATATTCCTCATAGCTGTAAAGATAATGGTGAAAAGATTGAACTTTGGAAAAATGGCAAAACTGCAAACCAAAAATTTAATATAAAATATGTTGGTGATGGATATTACACAATAACCGCAACACATGCAAACACATCAATAGAACTTGCCAATGGAACTACAATAATTGGAACTAAAATTACTCAACATGCTAACAATGGTTCTGATGCACAAAAATGGATTATAAAAGAAGCAGGAAATGGAGAATATTACATAATTTCTAAAAATAGTGAATTATATATGACTGTTGAGAATGAAGAAGTTAAAGAAGGTGCTAATTTAACAATTCAAAACTATTCGGGAAGAGTTGCACAAAAATTTACAATAACTGATTCAAAAATTGTTGTAGACATAGATGATAATAAATATCCAGGATATAAAGCAACACTCGAAAAATTATTAGCCTCTCATCCAAATTGGAATGTAAAATTCCTATATACAGGATTAAAATTTGACAGTGCAGTTGCAGGTGAAGCAGAAGTACATGGAAGAAACTTAGTGGAAACATCAAATAGCGGAGAATGGGTATGTTCGACTTGTGGAACACAACTATATGATAGTGGCTGGTACTGTGCTTCTGAAAAAGCTATAGCATATTACATGGACCCAAGAAACTTTTTTGATGAAGTAAATATATTTCAATTCCAAGATGTAAATGAATATTTAGATGAAGCTTGCACACTAGAAGGAATAAAGGCTAAAGTTAAAGGTACATATTTAGAAAAATATGCAGACGATATAGAAAAAGCATGTAGAAACACAAATGTTAACCCATATTACATAATTGCAAGACTAATTCAAGAACAAGGAAATAATGGAACGCAAATTGGAAGAGGCATGGATGGTGGAGATGGAAAAACGTATTATAATCCATTTAACATTAGTGCAAATGGAACTGGATGGGAGCAAATTTATGCAAATGCCTTAGCTAGAGCAAAAAAAGAAGGTTGGGATACAATGCAAAAAGCCCTAGAAGGTGGAATTGGCTTTTGTAAGGACAACTGGCTTGAAAACTATCAAAACACATTATATCAAAATAGATTTGATATAGACTCTACAAATGGAACTTCGTTATATACTCATCAATATATGCAAAACTTAATGGGAGCTTATAGTGAAGCAAAAACATTGCAAAGTATGTATAAGAATACAGGTAAATTAGATTCAGAGTTTACTTTCATAATTCCAGTATATGAAGAGATGGATAAAACAATAACGCCACTACCATCTAATAGCTCAGAAACATATCCTATAAATGTTGAAACAACAGGAACAAACGTATTATTAAGAACTGGACCAAGTACTTCTTCAAATATAATTAAAACAATTACTGACAAAGGAACAGTTTTCTTATCAATTGAAAGAGGTATAAATTCAGATTGGCAGAAAGTAGTTACACCAGATGGAACTATAGGCTATATGTCTGGAAAATATTTAAAGCAAATAGATGATGTTAAAACTTGTGACTATAAAGCTAATGTAAAGACTAATGACGGATATGGATGCAATGTGAGAATTGGACCAAGTACAGATGTCGCAAAGCTTACAGCATTAGCTGAAAATGCAGAAGTAACTGTAATAGATAATTCTACTTATAAAAATATAAATGGTTATGATTGGTATAGAATAATAATTTCAGATGGAAGACAAGCATTTATACCAAGCAAATATTTAAGATAAATTTATAAAGTATAAAAAAGGCTGAATATAATTAAATTATTTCCAGCCTACTTTATACCTTGAGGAGAGGAAAAAATATGAAGAAAAGTAAAATAAAGGTAGTTATATCATTGATGGTCCTATTGGTGATAATGATAGCAATGAATAAATCATATGCAGGAATGGCAGATTTAACAGATGAAATGTCAGATACACTTGCAAACGAACAACTTACAAATCAACAAAAGGCAGAAAGTGAAAATGCTAATAAATCAAGTAATAACTATCTTTCATCATTGGAAGTAGAAGGATATAGATTATTACCTGAATTTGATAAACAAATTCAAGAATATACATTAGATTCAGATACGAAAGAAGATAATGTAACTATAAAGGCAATTGCTGATGATGAAAGAGCAAACATTACAGGCACAGGTAATATAAAGCTTCAGACTGGAGAAAATAATTTAAGAGTTGACGTGTCTGCAGAAAATGGTACTGTAAGAACTTATTTAATAAAAGTAACTAGAAAAATTCAAGATGAGACTCTAAGACTTTCTTCTATAAAATTAAATGCAGTTGACCAAAATGGAAATAAAGATGAAGTTGATTTATCACCATCGTTTTCTGAAAACATATTTAGTTACACTGCAAAAATATACAATGGTGCTTCAAAAATTGATGTTGATACGTCATGTTTAAATGAAAATGCTAAAATTACAGTAGAAGGAAATGAAAACCTTAAAGATGGAAAAAATACTATTATTATAACTGTATCGAAAGAAGGCAAAACTGAAACAGTATCTTACAAAATAGATGTTATAAGAGAAAGCAGTCGAGAAACTTCTAATATTCCGACAGACAAAAAAGATAATAAAACAGCTATTTGTGTAATAATGTTATTGGCTGTAATTGTAATTTTTATGTTGCTTACAAGGAAGAAAAATGGAAAACATTAAAATGAATAGCTAAAAATTTTGACAATATAAACATTATATAATATAATGATATCGAAAAATAAAAAGAAAGGCAAAAGTAAGATGTCAAAAGCTGAACAAGAAAATAGAATTGTTGTGGACCATGTATATAAAACATTCAATATTTATATGGACAAGGCAAATAGTTTAAAAGAAAAATTATTATTTTGGAACAGAAATAGAAAAGAAAAAAGAGAAGTATTAAAAGACATAAATCTTACCATAAAAAATGGTGAGGCTGTTGCATTAATAGGTGTTAATGGAAGTGGAAAATCTACCTTGCTTAAATTAATGACAAAAATAATTTATCCAAATAAAGGAAAGATTGAAACTCATGGAAAATTAACTTCATTATTGGAACTTGGTGCAGGATTCCATCCTGATTTCTCTGGAAGAGAAAACATATATTTTAATGCATCAATATTTGGATTAACAAGAAAGCAAATAGATGAAAGGCTTAATGATATTATAGAATTTTCAGAATTGGGTTCTTATATAGATAACCCTGTAAGAACTTATTCTTCTGGAATGTATATGAGGCTTGCATTTGCAGTTGCTATTAATGTTGATGCGGACATACTATTAGTTGATGAAATCTTAGCTGTTGGAGATCAACATTTCCAAGAAAAATGTATTGCAAAAATGAAAGAATTAAAGGCTCAAGGAAAAACAATGGTATTTGTAACTCATAGTATGGGAACAGTAAAAGAATTTTGTACTAGAGCAGTATGGTTATGCGACGGAGTCGTAAAAATGGATGGAAAACCAGATGATGTAATAGAAGAATATTTGAAGGAGACTTTGTAAATGAACATAATAAAGGATTTGTACGCGTATAGAGAACTATTAAAAACAAATATAACAAAAGATGTAGGTGGAAAATATAAACACTCATTTTTAGGCGTGTTATGGTCTTTTCTAAATCCACTACTTCAAATTGCTGTATATGCATTAGTTTTTCAAGTAATATTAAAAAGTGATATAGAGAACTATGCCGTTTACTTGTGTTGTGGTTTAATTCCGTGGCAATATTTTTCTAATGTTGTTATAAGAGGTGCAGCTGTAATGGTTGATAATGGCAATATTATAAAAAAAGTGTATTTTCCACGAGAAATTCTGCCAATATCACTTGTTGCAAGTGAAGGCGTAAACTTTTTAATTGCAACAATAATTATACTAGGATTTGTTGTTTTTGGTGGAATCGGATTATCATGGAACATATTATGGTATTTCTTAATACTTGCAATACAATTCATTGTATCTATAGGAATATCACTTATTGTAAGTAGTTTAACAGTATACTTTAGAGATTTATTACACTTGCTAGGTGTATTTATGCAATTGTTATTTTACGCAACACCAATCGTATATTCGATGGATGCTGTACCAGCAAATTTTAGATGGCTATTAAGATTAAATCCAATGTCGTATTTGATAGATGGCTATAGATCTATATTCTATAGTAAAACAATGCCAGATTTTAGAGGATTGCTAATTGCATTTATAATGGGAATAGTTCTTTGCATTATTGGATATTTTGTATTTAAAAAATTAGAAAGAAGATTTGCAGAAGAATTGTAAAAGAAAAGGTTTTAGTATGTACTGTAAAAGGCAGAAAATATACTAAAACCTTTTTTATGCAAGTATTAAAACCAGAACAATTTGTATTTTTCAAACAAAACTAAAAGTTCACCTTTTGAGGAGTTCGAAGGAGCTCCGAGCAAAAGCAACGTGTTGAAATTTTAAAAATACAAATTGTTCTGGCTTTTTCTATTGCTTTTTTAGCGTTTAGTATATATAATAATCTTGAAAAATTACAATCGAAAAGGGTTGAAAAAAGATTACCATTTTAGCTTTTTCAACTCAATATATGTTTAGTGAGGAAGATATTAATTATGGGAGATAATATCAAAAAAGAAAAGAAGCTTAATTTGAAAAATATTATCACAATAGAAAATTTATTGTGTTTTTTAATAATAATATGTCCGATATTGGATGCTGCAAGTTTCCTGTTTAGAAACTATTTTAACACTAATATTTCGATATCTACATTTATAAGACCAATTATACCAATAATTGCAATTTGTTATATATTTTTTAAAGATAAGTTAAAGCCTTATATTCTTATGGCGGGAGGCACGTATTTTATATATGCAATATGCCATCTTTACATATTTTATAAAAAGAGTACGGGATGTGCATATGGAGGTATAGCTCAAGAAATTCAGTATTTGGTTAATTACACTTTCATGATAATGAATTTATTTATTTACATTTATTTCTTTGTTTATAAAAATAGAGAAAAAGAGCTTAAAAATGAAGATGGTACAAAGATTATAAATAAATTGAAATTATCTGTGCTAATTTCGTTTACAGTATATATTGCGCTTATGTATATTTCTCTAATTACAGGAACATCTTCATATACATATAGTGAAGTTCAAATTGGTTATAAGGGATGGTTTGAATCTGGAAATAGTATAGGTACAATAATGTTATTAGAAATGTTTATTATTCTGCCAAACTTAGGAAAAAATAATAAAACTGGAATTAGAATATGGACTTTTATGACAGTTGTTCTTGCTGGAGCATATTTAAGTACTTTACTAGGTACGAGAACGGGATTATTTGGATTTATAATAGTAATATCATTATACTGTGTTATCTGTATAATTAATGGTCTAATGAAAAATAACAAGCTAAATAAAAAGGTGTTGCCTGCCTTCTTATTGGCACTAGCTATTATAGGAATTTTAGTTGTGGGCTTTGGCTCAAAAACTATTGAGAGAAGAAAAGATCTTCAAGAAAGAGAAAATCAAATTATAGATACAATGACTGGAAAAACCGCTCATGTAACAGGTGATATTGTTGATATTGTGAAGAAAATAAAAAATAACGAAATTGATGAAGGCTATATGCCGGAGAGTATGCAAAAAACTTACTTAGAATTATATGATATTGCAAATGAAAAGCAAATTCAAAATACTAATATGAGAGCATTGCAATTTATATACCATAGTAGATTAATAAAAAATCAAGACAGTATTCCAATGCTACTTTTCGGCAATGGATATATGGCACATTTTTATGAAATGATTTTTGAAATGGAAGTTCCTGCATTTCTATACAACTTTGGCGTTGTAGGATTTTTCTTATATTTTATGCCGTTTTTATCTATTGCAATGTATGGAACTTATATGGCATTAAAGAAAATAAAAAATATGAATATTGAATTTATGATGAGCACTTTAGGCTTATGGTTTGCCATATTCATATCATTTCTATCTGGATATACATTTTTCAATTCATCAAGTATGATGATTATAATAACTCTTGCAACTCTTATATTTAATGGTTGTAAAGATTTTGAGGATAATGAAATGAAAATTTATGAAGGAAGCAAAAAAGAACCAGAGACGGAGAAAAATGTGAAAAAAATTATTTTTGGAATAACTGGTCTTACACTTGGAGGCGCAGAGAGAGTACTTGTTGATATTGCTAATAAACTTACCGCAAAATATGATGTTACAATTTTTACAATTTATTCGGGTGGAGAGCTTGAAAAGGAACTAGATTCAAAGATTAAGCTTGTAAGTTTGTTTGATTTTAAATATAATGACATGAGTCAAATTAAGAAAAAAACAGTTCCAATAAAGGTTTTATTAGAAAAGAAAAAAATATTCGAAAAATATGTAAAGAGCGGAGAATATTTTACACAAATTGCATTTTTAGAAGGGCCTGTTACTAGAATTTTTAGTGTTAAAGATAAAAACTCTACAAAGATTGCTTGGATTCACAATGATATTTCTAAAGTTTTTGGGAAAGGACCAAAATCTAAAATTAAAAGAATTTTAGACAGAAATATATATGAAAAATTTGATACTCTTGTATTTGTTAGTATAGATAATTTGGACAAGTTTAATAAAGTTTATGATGATATGGATTTACCTCATGAAAAGGTTATTAACAATTACATAAATTGCGAAAGAATACTTAAGTTGGCAGAAGAAAAGCTAGATGAACAAGACAATGAATTGTTTGAAAACAGAAAAAAATCTGAACCAACAATAGTACAGGTTTCTAGGTTAGTTAGCCAAAAGGCCATAGATAGACTCATAAAAGTTCATTCCAAACTAATAAAACAAGGCTATAACCACAAAATTATTGTTATTGGAGATGGACCTCTAAGAGAAAAACTAGAAAAACAGATTCAGGAAGAGGGAGTAGAAGAAACTTTCAAATTAATAGGAGCAAGAGAAAATCCGTATCCAATAGTAAAAAAAGCCGATTTCTTTTGTTTGTTATCAAATTTTGAAGGATATCCAATGGTTGTTGAAGAAGCTAAAATATTAAATAAGTTTATTCTTACAACTAATACGGCTACGAGAGAGGCACTAATAGATTATGCAGGAAAGAGCCACATTGTTTCGAATAGCGAAGAAGGAGTAGAAGAAGCCTTAAAGTTTGCAGTTAAAAATTACAAACAAAAAGATAAACAAAACAGCCAATATGAATATAAAAATGACAGAATTATTGGCAAAATAGAAAAAATGATAGAAGAAAACAGCAAGCATCCAGACAGAGTAGGAAAAATAATATAAATCTGGATGAATAAAAGGAGAAAAAATGAAAATATCAATACTTACAGCCACATACAATAGAGCACAACTTCTAGATAAATTATATGCAAGCATATTAATAAACAGTAATAATTGCCCAGAGGTACAGCTCGAATGGTTGGTTATGGACGATGGTTCTACAGATAATACTAGAAGAATAGTGGAAGAATATTGTAAAGAAAATTTAATAGATGTTAAATATTTTCATCAAGAAAATCAAGGAAAAATGACAGCTATAAATAACCTTATAAAAGAAACAACAGGAGATTTAATAGTGGAATGCGATTCTGATGATTTCTTTACAAAAGATGCTTTTAAGATTATTGTGCAGTCTTTGCAAGAATGCAAAGATATGGGTGAAACTTATGCTTTAGTATTTTTAAAATATACTAAAGATGGACAAAATATGGGCAACAATTTTATAGAAAATGATTATCCAAGCACAATGTTTGATTTGTACTTTAAAAATGGTATTACAGGAGAAAAAGCCCTAGTGTACAATGCTTCAATAAGAAAACAATTTGAATACAAGCTTGAACATGACGAAAAATTTGTAACAGAGGCAAGATTACACCACGAAATGGATTTGAAATATCAAGTAAGATGCTTTAATAAGCCTATAATGATATGCGAATATCAAAAAGAAGGGTACACTAAAAACATTAGTAAATTATTTACTACGAGTCCATTCGGATATTATAACTATTTTAAAGAGATATTTAACCAAGATATGCATGGTGTAACTTTTAAAAAGAGATTATATGTGTATAAACATTACATATTGTTTAGCGTGCTTACAAAGGAAAAACATCCAATAAAAAATGTTAATGGATTAATGAATAAAATAATGGTTTCAGTTTTATTTATACCAGGCAAAATTACAACAAAAATAAGAATGAAGAAACAGAGCTAAAAAAATTGCAAAAAATATATAAAACTGACAAATAAAGTTGAAAAATGGCTGTAATATGATATAATTTTAATGAAAAAACAATTAGATTTGAAAGGAATTTTTTAGTATGTGGGGAGACATTGCCATTGCGTTTTTACTTGCATTTATAACAGCATTTGTTATAACGCCATACTCTATAAGACTGGCGAAAAAAGTAGGAGCGGTAGATTATCCAAATGATAGAAGAGTAAATAAAAAACCAATGCCAAGGCTTGGTGGTATAGCTGTAATTGCGGGTTTTTTAGTATCAGCAATTTATTTAATAATAACAATGAGAATAGAAAATAATATAGATTTTATAACAGATGGACTAGGAAAGAAATTATTAGGCTTTTTATTTGGAGCAATGGTTCTTGGAATTACCTGTTATATTGATGATGTTAAGGGAATAAGCCCATTAGTTAAGTTAGCAGGACAATTAATTGCTGCAATAATAGTAGTAAGTTGTGGAGTACGCATAGATAACTTTACTATACCATTTAAAGAAAACAGCATAATGATAAATGAGGTAATAAGCTATATTCTAACTATTGGTTGGATTGTAGGAATAACAAATGCAATAAACTTAATTGATGGATTAGATGGTTTATCATCTGGAATAACCTTAATTGCATGTATTTCAATGCTAATAATATTCTCTTTGAATGAATCACCATTAATTGCAATTATATTAATAACAGCTCTTGCTGGAGCAATAGTTGGATTTTTGCCATATAATTTTAATCCTGCAAAAACATTCATTGGGGACGTTGGCTCAAACTTTATGGGCTATGCAATTTCAATAATATCAATATTAGGAGTCGCAAAAACATACACAGCAATTGTAATTATTGCTCCAATAATAGTACTTGCACTTCCAATATTCGATACTTTATGGGCTATTGTAAGAAGAATTGTAAAAACAAAGTCAATAAAAGGAGTATTTAAAGCTGATAAAGGACATTTACACCATAGGCTAATGGCAAAAGGATATACACAAAGGCAAGCTGTTTTAATCTTATATGGAGTAACTGCAACACTTGGAATGATTGCAATAATATTGCTTGATAGTGGCATATGGAAAGCCTTATCATTTGCATTGCTTGTAATTGCTATAGTTGCAATAGGATATAAAGACATAGTACATTTAAGAGATAATGAAGAAATAGAAAATGAAAAACTAAAGTCAAACAGAACTGATAAAAATATATAAATTTGTAGAAAAGGACGATAATATGAAAAAGATTACAATTTTAGTACCAGCGTATAATGAAGAAGAATCATTACCTTTCTTATATGAAAGAGTTAGCAAAATAATGAATGAAGTAAAAGATTATGAATTCGAATTATTATTTGTAAACGATGGAAGTAAAGACAACACATTAAATGAAATAAAAAAATTAAGAGAGCAAGACAAAAGAGTATGCTATGTAGATTTTTCAAGAAACTTTGGAAAAGAAATAGGAATGATAGCAGGGCTTGATTATGCAACAGGAGACTGTGTAATAATAATGGATGCAGACCTTCAAGACCCACCAGAGCTTATTCCAGAAATGATAAAATTATGGGAAAAAGGTTATGATGACGTATATGCAAAGAGAAGATCAAGAGCTGGGGAGACATGGCTAAAAAAATTCACATCAAAAATGTACTATAGAGTATTACAAAGTCTAACAAAGGTTGAAATACAAAAAGATACAGGTGATTTTAGACTATTAGATAGAAGATGCGTAAATGCACTGAAAAAAATGAGAGAAACAGGTAGATGCTCTAAGAGCATGTTTAGCTGGATTGGTTATAACAAGAAAGAAATAATGTATGATAGAGATCCACGTATTGCCGGAAAAACAAAATGGAACTACAAAAAATTGGTAGACTTAGCAATAGACGGAATCACATCATTTACAACATCACCACTTAGAATATCAACATTCTTGAGCATTCCAACATTTTTAGCATTATTTATATATTTCATATATGTAATTGTAAAAGCATGTGTTACTCATACTGCAATACAAGCATTCCAAGCAATCATATTACTAATATTATTTTTCTCTGGAGTACAAATAATACTAATTGGAATAATGGGAGAATATTTAGGAAGAATATTCAATGAATCAAAACATAGACCATTATATTTAGTAAACGAATACAATGGCGAAAAAGAAATGAATGACAAATAGGTTTTGAAAAAATAACATAAGAATATAGAAAATTACTAGAAAGGTGCAAGATGAAAGAAAACTTAGTAATAAATCCGGAAATTACCGATAATAATGAAGAAAAACTTGAAACAACGTTGCGTCCGCAAATGCTTGATGAATACATAGGACAAACAAAAGTAAAAGAAAGCATGAAGGTATATATAGAAGCCGCAAAACAAAGAGGAGAGTCTCTAGACCATGTTTTGTTATATGGCCCTCCAGGACTTGGTAAGACTACACTTGCTGGAATAATTGCAAATGAAATGGGATCTAAGTTTAAGGTAACAACAGGGCCAGCAATAACAAAGCCTGGTGATTTGGCTGCAATACTCACAAATCTGCAGGAAAATGATGTTTTATTCATAGATGAAATTCATAGAATAAATAAAAACATAGAAGAAATATTATATCCTGCACTCGAAGATTATGTTTTAGACATAATAATAGGAAAAGGACCAACTGCAAAATCCATTAGATTAAATTTACCAAAATTTACCCTAATAGGAGCAACAACTAAGGCCGGTTCGTTAACTACACCACTAAGAGATAGGTTTGGAATAGTACATAGATTAGAATTATATTCAGACCAAGATTTAGTTACAATAATAAAAAGGTCGGCAAGAATTTTGGACATAAACATAGATGAAGAATCAAGTTTGGAAATTGCAAGAAGGTCTAGAGGAACTCCTAGAATTGCAAATAGATTACTAAAAAGAGTTAGAGACTATGCTACAGTTTTAGGAAATGGTAGCATAGATTTAAATATTGCAAAAACAGCATTAAATAAATTAGAAATAGATGAACTCGGATTAGATGAAATAGATAGAAAAATTCTAGAAACAATGATAATAAAATATCAAGGAAAACCAATTGGAATAGAAGCATTAGCAACAACTATTGGAGAAGACATAGATACACTAGAAGATGTATATGAACCATATTTAATTCAAATTGGTTTCATATCTAGAACACAAAGAGGAAGAGTTCCACTTCCAGCAGCATATAAACATATTGGGGCATCATATCAATTACAGTTATAGTCAAACAATATGAGAAAAAACTTAAAGTGGTTCTTAATATAATAAAAAAGAAGGAAAGTTTTTATATGAAAAATAAAAAATGGTTGCTTTTATTTATTGCTGTAGTTATATGTTTTGCCATGCCATCAATAATATATTTGGCAAAAAATCAATCAATATATAATTTTATTTATCAGTGGACATTCATATTTAAAATTCCTAAGACGATTTTGGCAAAATGGATAAACACAATATCCTTTATAGGTCTTATGTCAGTAATGTTTATTCTGTATATATTAATAATAAAACATAGCAATAAAATTTTTAAAAGCAAAAAACAATTAATTATTGCAATTTGCATAATTTCAGTTTTATTTGCATTAATCATTCCATATACAAGTACAGATGTATATTCTTATATAGCAAATGGTTGGTCAGATTCACATTATCATGAAAATCCATACTACAAATCAGTTGGGCAAGTTAGTGATGAATATCATGTAAGAGACCAAATGCAAAATAAAATTGCAAACTGTTGGAGATACGAAACAGTTGTATATGGGCCACTCTGGACTTTAATCTGCAAATTATTAACCAGTATTTCATTTGGAAACATTGATGTGGCATTAGCTATATTTAAAGGAACTAATCTAATAGTTCATCTAATAAATTGTTTTTTAATTTGGAAAATAACTCATAAAAAGAAATTTGTTTTGATTTATGGTGCGAATCCAGCAATATTGTTCGAGGCTTTATCAAATGTACATAATGATATATTTATAGTTTTATTTATATTACTTGCAATATATTTTGTTACAAAAAAGAAAAATTTAATGCTATCAGTTGCATTTGTAGCAATGGCTACAGCAATAAAATATTTAGGAATACTAATATTACCATTTATAATCTTATATCATCTAAGGGAAAAAAACATATTAGAGAAAATAAAGTATTGTGTATTGTATGGACTAGAATTTATAGTAATACTTGCAGGATTTTATGCAATATATGTAAGAGATTTGAACATATTTGCGGGGCTGTTCATACAACAATCAAAGTATAACAGGTCTATAATGTTAGTGTTTTATTATTTGATTGGGGAACAATCAACAAATATATTAAAAACTGCATTATTGGCTGTATTTGCAATACTTTATGTATATACGGTTATTAAGTTATTATTAAATAATAATACAGAAATATTTTCATCATATATAAGAGAATATAGCACGTTATTATATATATTTACATTTATATTAATAACAAATTTCAATTCTTGGTATATATTATGGTTATTTCCAACATTAATGTTTTTAAATGGAAAAAATATAAGGCTGATAATAAATTTATCGTACGCTGTAGAAGTTGCATATATTGGAAGTTTTGCATTATATAGTGAAGCACAAAATTTAGGCGTTTTATATATTTTTTTGGTGGCAATAGTTACTGGAATTTTGACAAGCGTGCCAATGGTAAAAAATAAAGTAGAATACTTATCAAACAAAATTGAAATAAAAAAATAAGATAAAAAGGAGGAAAATCAGTTAAATAAAATTTGCAACTGATTACAAATTAATTATAATGAAACTATTAATGCACACATGCTGTGCACCTTGTAGCGTGTACTGCATAGACAAATTAAGAGAAGAGGGGATAGAACCAACAGCATATTGGTATAATCCCAATATCCATCCATATACAGAATACAAAGCACGTAGAGAATGTCTAAAAGAATATACAAAATCAATAAATGTACAAGCCATATTCGAAGAAGAATATGGCTTAGATGAGTTTTGCAAGGAAGCTGTAAAAAACTTAAATGCAAGATGTGTAAACTACTGCTATCCAGTTAGGCTAAGAAAAACATTTGAATATGCGAAGGAACATGGATATGATACCGTTACGACTACATTGCTATACAGCATATATCAAAAACACGACTTCATAAAAAAGTTAATGGAACAATATAGTGAAGAGTATGGAATAGATTTTTTGTATAGAGATTTCAGAGTCGGATTCTGGGAAGGACATCAAAAAGCTCATGATTTAGGACTATACATGCAAAAATATTGTGGATGCATATTTAGTGAGGAAGATAGATATAGTAAACAGATTAAGAGAGATAAAGAATAAGGGAGGCAATAAGAATACATACATAATTGGCATGACAAATGTAGAGTTTTTATATGACTAAAAGGTAATGAATATATATAAATCTCTCAGAGCCAATTGACTCTGAGAGATTTTGTAATTACAGCTTTTGGGTAAGCAAGTTTCTTTAGCCTGCTGTATTGCTCTGCACCATATAAGACGATGCAGAGTTGAAAAGCTGTAATGCAGTATAGAGGTTGATTGGGCCGACACTAAAGCTGTATCCAGCCTCTCCATTAGAGTACTGGCTGGTCACAACTTTCAAACCTTCCACAGGAGTGTCGACAGTGACTTCTTGCTGGTAATTATCCACTTTGATATTAAAATCAAAGTAGATACCTGAATTCATGTTGCCATGAACTCTAACGGAGGAGCCTTTGCCCCACCCGTATGCCTGATACCCATCTTCAAAATAATAGGTTTTGTCATATTCTTGTTCGTATGCTCTGTTCATGTCGACGTTTCCGCCGTACATGTACATGAGCTGAACAAGATAGTTGGGATTGGACCACGCCGTACCATCAGGTACAATAGTAGTGGGGACGTTACTCGTTGTTCCGCCAGAAAGAAGGTTGAACAGCAAAGCGACAATAACAAGCATGATGTTCATATAGATGCCTCCATAATGCTTAACAAAGTGATGTGTAATAATTACACGCTTACAAGTTAATTATACTACAAATAAAGCCGAGTTGTCAATTTTAAAAAAATTATGAATATTTCTTGAAAATTGAACTATTTTATAGTATTCTATATTTGAAAAAAATTTGAAAGGGGGAGTTCATATGTACGCATCATCATCATCATATGCAAGAAGCGCATCAACGATGAATTCTGTAGCATCTAGTGCTATATGGATAATTGTATCTTTAGTATTAGCTATTGTAGGAGGCATAGTATTGTACTTTACATTCTTAAAAAAAGATAATGAAGGAAAATATACTGGCTTTTTAGGTTGGATGTATGATTTTTTAACATTTAAAAAATTAACAATTGAGAATGTATTAAAAATATTATACTTAATATGTGCTATATTTGTTACATTATCTTCATTTGCTACAATATCTACAAGTTTTATAGCTTTCTTATTATATTTAGTTGTAGGCAACCTTGTTGTAAGAATATCATACGAGCTTATATTAGTTAGACTTATCATATGCAGAAACACAACAGAAATAAACAAAAAGCTAGATAAAAAAGACTAATGTATAAGACGAGAACGCTCTAGATGAGCGTTCTTTCTATGACTGAATTGATGTGAAAAAATAAATTATTACAATTTTATTTCAAATTTAAAAGTGTATTGTAAACACTGATTTTTTGTGTTATCCTTTTAATGAAAATTAAACATATGTAAAATTAGGGAGGAAAACAAAATGAAAAGTAGTGAAAAGAAAGGAATTTTAATTTTAATACTAGTATCTATAGTAATAATTGCAGTGATATATGGCGTAACACATGGATCAAAAAATGAAAATAAAAACACAAACACAGCAAATCAAACAATAAGTGATACTAACCAATCACAGGTTGATGCAAGCCGTGGAGAGTTTACAAAAACAGAAAGTGATGGAACAGTAGTAAATACAAGTAATAAATTAAAAGAAGATAAGGTAGAATCTGGATTTGAAATATCAAATATAAATTTTTCTGAAAAAGATGGACATACAAGTTTAGAAGCAGATGTAACAAATATGACAGGTACTGCACAAGGTAACTTTATGGCAGAAATAGTACTACTAGACAAAGAAGGAAAAGAACAAGGAAGAATACCAGTGGCTATACCAGAAACACAAATTGGTGAAACAGTTGGAATACAAGCTGGAATAAATGACCAATATGCAAATGCTTATAACTTTAGATTAGAGAAAAAATAAAAAATAAAAAAGAAGTTTATAGTGCGAGTACAGAAAAGTAGCTACACGCAACTAATGCTTCTTTTTTATTAGTATGTTGAAAATTGAGATAAAAGAAAAATTAATAGAATAAAGTTTAATTTAGTGCAATGAAAAAATGAAATTGAAAAAAATTAGCAATAAAATAGAAAATATACAAATGAAAATTTAAAATTGATTTAAATAAAAAACATATTGAACCTTAAAAATTCATTAAGTAATATACTTAATGAATCTTTTTTTGCATTTATTATACCAAAAGAACAAATAAAATCAAGAGTAATCCTTTATTTTTTTATAATAAAAATATTTAAGAAATTTTTAATTGGAAATAGGCTGAAATAAGCTTGATATAAAGAAAAAACAACTTAGCTCTTATCATTAAGTATATTACTTAATAATAAGCTAGGAGGAAGAAAAAACATGAAAACAAAAGAAGTAAGAGGAATTACAATAATTTCGCTAGTAGTAACAATAGTAGTTTTATTAATATTAGCAGGAGTAAGTGTAAGCGTAGTAATTGGAAATAACAATTTATTTGATAAAGCAAAAAGTACACAAAAAGTACAGACAATAGCTGGAATAAAAGAGGCATTGGAACTTGAAAAAGCAGATATTCAAGTTGAAAGCAAAACTGTAAATTTAGAAAATTATTTGGAGCAAATAAGTACAGGAAAGAAAAATTATGATTTGAGTTCAACAGAAAAGATAGATAACAAGAATGCATACATTATAATTAATGCCCAATATAAATTTTTGTTAAAAGACAAGGAAAACGGAGATGTAGAAATAATATATGAAGGAGTAGCAGTTTCAGGAGATTTAACATTATCTTCATATGATGGAACATATACGTATCCCAATAGTGGCAGTTTTGAGATAACAAATAATGCTTCTGGAGGAGAGCTAACAGTAAATTCAGATGCACCAAACATTGCAACGGCAAGTATAGCTGGAAATACTGTAACGGTAAAACCACGGTATAACAGCTGGAAAGGCTAATATAGTTGTAAAAAGTGCAGCAAATGGAGATTATGCAGAGAATAAAGTAATCCACTTAGCAACAGTGCAAAATGGAACAATTTCGTTGAAAGTAACACCATATGTTGGAACATATGATGGACAAGAACACAATGCTTTATCTAATATAAGTGTAGAACCAAGAGATGCAAAGTTGGAGTATTCTTTAGATGGAGAAAACTATGTTACGGAAATGCCAAAGATTAAAGATACATCAGAATTTACAGTAACAGTAGTAGCAAGCAAAGAAGGCTACAAAACAGTATCTACAACAGAAACAATAAAGGTAAATAGAGCAGAAGGAAAATTAACACTTTCTTCATATAGCGGAACATCAACTAATGGAAATGACTTGGTATTTGCTGTAAGTGAGAACACTGGTGATTTAAGTGCAACATCTTCTGATACAAATATTGCAACAGTAAGCATAAATGGAAATACTATGACTGTAAAACCAACAGGAAAAACAATTGGTACAACAATTATAACTATAAAAAGCTCATCAAATATAAATTATAATGAAAAAACTGTAACCTATTTAGCAACCATTAAAAATCCAATATTTACAGGAGATTCTGGTGTTGGGTGTTATGCTGATACAAATGGAGATGGCATCCCAGATGGAATAATATTTGAAGACTTCAAAAAAGGTGGAAGTGGATTGTGGTGTGGTGAAACATATAGTGTTTCTACAATATCAAGCACCAAGAATTATTATGTAAGTGAGTCAAATTATAATGGAAAATTCGGAACAAAAAATGTTTTATCTGCAACTGGATCTGGGAGTGAAAGATTTTACGTGATGAGTTTAAATGATTATAATAATTCAACTACTGGAAAATATGAGGATTTTAAATATGTTGAGAATGGTGCATGGCATGTACCACTGCAAAATGAATGGGTAGCATTCGGAAACAGCTTTGGCATAACAAGAAATAATTATAGTAGTTTTGGTTTGAAAAATGTCTATATGGCAGTGGATTCAATGCAAAATCCAGTTAAAGTTGATATTGTAGACAATCGTATGAGCGAACCGGGTCGTACAAGTAGTACTAGATATTATTTACGTTTGGTTAGAATATTTTAATCGAAAAATAGGCGGTGCAATACTGTCTATTTTTTTACGAATGAATTTCTTTTGAATAGAAGTTGATTAATAATTAATACATAAAATTTTAAATGGGGATTATCAATTTTTTAACCTTTTTCATTGCTAAATCTCCTAAAATATGATATAGTTTGCAATGAGAAATAACAACAAAATATAAGAAACAAAAGGAGAACATAATGTTATTAGCACTTTCTGGTATTACTGGGGTTGGAAAAAGTTTTTATGCAGAAGAAATTGCAAGAAAGCTAGATTTCAAAAAAGTACATACCATAAGAACAAGAAATATGAGAATAGGTGAACAAAACGGAAAAACTGGACTTTTTATGACTCATGAAGAGTTACAAAAACTCAAAGATGATGGGAAAATTGCTTACGATTTTGATGTGTTTGGTGGTACATATGCATATAAAAAAGATGAAATTTTATCTAATGAAAATTATGTGTTTGAAATGTATTATACTACTATTCAAGACTGGAAAAGAATAAGACCAGATATTGTCACTATTTATATATTGCCAAATGATATAAATGTGGCATTAGAACAAGTAAAGAAAAGAAATTTAACACCAGAGAAAGAAAACGAGAGAATTAAAGAGACAGAAGAACAATATAAAAATTTTATGAGTGATAAGAAATTACAAGATATGTTTGATTACATAATATATAATAATTATGATGAAAAATCAGAATATGAACTTATTAAATTAATTGCAAGCAAAATGAAATCAGATAAATACTAAAAATGAAAGGATTAATATGGATATATTTTTTAAAAGTGATGAAAATTTTGACAAAATAATTGTAGACACCCTAAAAGGGAAAAAGATAGTAAAAGCAAACCAAATTACAACTGGCTGGACTAACATAGTATATGAGGTTGAAACTGATGATGGAAACTATTTCTTTAGATTTCCACGTGATGAATTCTGGTCTAGAACTATTGTAAAGGACTGTGAATTTGCAGGTTACATATATAATAAAACAGATTTTAATACTAGTAAGCTAGAACTAAAATATTATAATGGTAAACCATTTAGTGTACATAAAAAAATAAAAGGCACTCCACTTGCTAAGAAGATGGATTCACTTAGTGATAAAGAAGTTGAGAATGTTGGAAATGAAATTGCAAAATTTATGTATGAATTGCATAACTTAGATTTCAATAAAGATGAAGTATTTAATACAAGAAATATTGGCTTGAAACTACCAGATTTTCTAGACGAACTTTTAAATTTGCATTTGAGTGAAGATGATATAAAATTCTGGAAAGAGAGCAAAATAGATGATAGTTGCAATAACTTGGTTCATGGTGATTTGAACCCAAGCAATGTATTGTTAGATGATAATAATAATGTTGTGGCTATTATAGATTTCGGATTTGGTGGTTTTGGAGATAAATATGATGATATTTCTAGAATAATTGGAAGATGCCCAGAAAAGTTTAAAAATGGCATTGTAAAGAGTTATGAGTCATACTCAAAAGCACCAGTCAACATGGAGATTTTAAATGATAAAATTGATAAGTGGAACAATATAGATAAAGGATATATAAATTATATGAGAAGTATAGGAATATACGAATAGTTTTGGAGGTATAATTTTTGGATAGTAATAGATTATTAATAATAGATGGAAACAGCATTATGAATAGGGCTTTTTATGGAATAATGAGCTCTAAATCTTTGATGTCTGCTGATGGTAAATATACGAATGCTGTATATGGATTTTTATCAATTCTATTTAAAGATTTAGAAGATTTAAAACCAGATTATATTGCAGTTGCCTTTGATTTGAAGGCTCCAACTCACAGACACAAGATGTATAAAGAATACAAAGGTACTCGCCATGCGATGCCACAAGAACTTGCTGAGCAAATGCCTGTTATTAAAGAAGTTTTAAAAGCAATGAATATAGCAATAATCGAAAAAGAGGGCTATGAGGCAGATGACGTTATAGGAACTATTTCTAAGCAAGCATCTGATGCCGGACATTATGTTACTATTCTTTCTGGAGATAGAGATAACTTTCAACTTGCAAGTGATAAAGTTACAATTCGTATTCCTCGTACTAAAATGGGCAAGACCGAGACAGAGGATTATGATGATTCTAAGATAATCGAAGAATATGGAGTTAAACCAGTTCAGCTAATTCAAGTAAAAGGCTTGATGGGAGATACATCTGATAATATTCCAGGAGTTCCAGGAGTAGGAGAAAAGACTGCTCTAAAATTAATTAAGGAATATGAAAATATAGATAATTTGTATGAAAAATTGGAGGCAGGACAAGCAGATGATATCAAAGGAGCATTAAAAACTAAACTTGAAAATAACAAGGATTTAGCAATGCTATCTAGGACTCTTGGAACTATTCTAAGAGATGCACCACTCGGAGTTAATATAGAAGATTTAAGGACTAAGGAGTGGGATAAAGAAGCAGTAACAAATAAATTTAAAGAGCTTCAATTTAATCGATTTATAGAAAGATTTGATTTGAATGGACTTGGTACACCAAAGAAAGAAGCTAAGATTGAAGATTTATTTACATTAGTAGAGTTAGATAAAAATACTTTAAAAGACGAGCTTTCAAAGATTAATGATAAATTTATTTATTATATCGAAAAAGAAAAGATTGAAGATGAAAGTGCAATTATAAAAGACACTTTTAAATCATTATATTTTTATAAAGATAAGAAGGTATTTTATGTAAAAGATTTTGAGTTAACTCCTGAAATTATTAATATCTTTGCAGACGAGAAAATAGACAAAATTAGTTATAGAACTAAATCAGACTATATCATTCTTAAAGAACATGACTGTGAATATAATAACATAAAATATGATGCTGAGATTGCCGGATATAATTTAAACCCAACAGATAAAAACAATATTGAAGAAATGTCTAAAAAGTATTTAGAATTAGACATGGATGAATATTTAGAGAATGAATTTAATGGCACAGATGAGAAGAAGAGTGACCAGATGAATTTATTTGATAATTTGGAACAAAAAGATGATAAAGACGACGAAAGAAGCAAATATCAGAGTGCTTTAATTTGTTATGCGATAGCAAAGCTAGAAAAAGTTACAACAAAAAAACTAGAAGAAGTAGGTTCATTAAGCTTATTTAATAATATTGAAATGCCGTTAGTACCAGTATTGGCACAAATGCAATTTAATGGAATGCTGGTAGATGAAAGTGAATTAAAAGATTTTGGAGATACATTAAAAGGTCAAGTAGAAACATTATCACACGAAATATGCGATTTAGCAGGAGAAGAATTTAATGTAAATTCTCATCAACAATTAGGAAAAATATTATTTGAAAAATTACAATTACCAGTTTATAAAAAGACTAAAAATGGCTACACAACTGATGTTGAAGTGTTAGAAAAGTTAAAAGGTCAACATCCTATTATAGAAAAAATATTGGAATATAGAACACTTGCTAAATTAAATTCTACTTACGTTGAGGGGTTAATTCCTTATATAAACCCTAAAACTAAGAGAATACACTCGAGTTTCCATCAAATAATTACTGCAACAGGAAGAATAAGCAGTACAGAGCCAAATTTACAAAACATTCCTACTAGAGCAGAACTAGGAAAGCAAATAAGAAAAGCTTTTAAACCTGCAGAAGGAAATATTTATATAGATGCAGATTATTCTCAAGTAGAATTAAGAGTGCTTGCACATATTTCACAAGATGAAAATATGATACATGCATTTAATCATGGAGAAGATATTCATAAACAGGCTGCATCAAAGGTTTTAGGAATTCCAATTGAAGAAGTTACAAAGGAGCAAAGGTCATCTGCAAAGGCCGTAAACTTTGGAATAGTATATGGAATAAGTGACTTTGGACTTGCAAATCAGTTAGGAGTAAGCAACAAACAAGCTAAAGAATACATTAGCCAGTATCTTGAAAAATATCAAGGAATAAAACACTTTATGGATGATATAGTAGAAAGTGCAAAGGCAAAGGGCTATGTAGAAACTCTTTTTGGAAGAAGAAGATACATTCCAGAAATAAAATCTTCAAATTATATGGTAAGACAATTTGGAAGTCGTGTTGCTATGAATACTCCAATACAGGGAACAGCAGCAGATATTATGAAAATTGCTATGATAAATGTAAATAAAGCATTGAAAGAAAATCATATTAATGGTAAAATTGTACTACAAATACATGATGAATTGTTATTAGAAGTTAGCCAAGAAGATAAAGAACAGGCAAAAGAGATTCTAAAACAATGCATGGAAAACGCAATGAAATTATCGGTTCCACTTGAAGTAGAAATCTCTGAGGGTGAGGACTGGTATGAAGTAAAATAAACAAAGGAGAGTAGATGTAATTTGAAAAAACAATATAAGGTTATAGTGGGTGTTCTAATTGGTATTATACTACTTATAACTATTATAAAAGTATTTAACATAAAGCAAATTATATTACAAAAAATATATCCTAAAAAGTACTCAGAATATGTAGAAAAATATGCACAAGAATTTAACGTGGATCCATTACTAATTTTTTCCATGATAAAAGCCGAAAGCAATTTTAAAGAAAAGGCTAAATCATCGAGTGGAGCAAAGGGCTTAATGCAGTTAATGGAGGCCACGGCAAACGAAATTGCTGATAAAATAGATGAACCTCTGGTAGAGGAAGAAAGCTTGTTAGAGCCGGAAAAAAATATAATGATTGGCACAAAATACTATTCGGAATTATTAAAAAATTTTGACGGAAATATGTTGCTTGCAATCACGGCATATAATGCTGGAATGGGAAACGTAAATCAATGGATTAGAGATGGAATAATAAAAGCCGATGGGAGTGACATAGAGAACATTCCATATAAAGAAACAAATATGTATGTTAGGAAGATTATTAATAATTATAGAATGTACCAGATTATTTATGAAGGAGCATAACAAAAGATGAAGAAAAAACAAATTACTATAAGTGTATATCAAATTTTTATAGCATTGCTGGTAATAATTGCAATAATAGTAACTGCTTCGATTGTTAAGAAACATGTACCAAAAACAAATAGAATTGCGACTGGAAAGGCCAGTGACTTTAATGGTAGTGGAACGAGTGATGATCCATATAAAATAGAGAACATAGAGGACTTATTAAAATTATCAGAAAATGTAAATAGCGGAATTACATATAGCAACCAGTATTTTGAACTTACAAATAAGCTAGATTTTCAAAGTGATGAGTCATATAAAAATCCAAAAGCTAAGTATGATGACGTAAATAAAGATGGCAAAGTTGAAGATATAAAAACAGAGCTGACTACTGCAAACGGTTTTTTGCCGATTGGAGACTCAGAACATGCCTTTGAGGGAATATTTAATGGAAATGATAAAACAATAAGAAATTATTCTGTAAATATAGCTCAAGGTGCAGAAAATAATGTATTAGTTGGAATATTTGGTAATAATAAAGGTAGAATAATAAATTTAAAAGTGACAGTAACAATTTCTGTGGACGAAAACATTGAAAATACAAAAGTATTAATTGGAACTATATCAACAAAAAATTCTGGAATAATTCAGACTTGCAAAACGGAGGGAACAATAACAGCAAGTATTAACGCAGAGAGTTCAAACATAGAAGTTGCTGGAATTTGCGCAGAAAATAGCGGAAAAATAATTGATACAGCAAATAGCATTGCAATTATATCAAATCAATTAAAAGCTGGAATAGTTGCTTTAAATTATGTTGAAAATAATACAGAAAATAGTGGTGAAATTACAAACTGTACAAATGAAGGTAAGATTGAAGAACAAACAGGATCAAAATATTATACAGCTGGTATTGTTGCAGATAACCAAAATGGAAACATTACAAGTTGCACCAATAACGGAAAGATTGATGGAAAAATTGTTGGTGGAATAGTAGGAAAATCAACGGGATACATAGTTGCTTGTCAGAATACTGCAGAAATAAGTAACTTAAAAGAAAATTCAAATGATGAAGAATTTGCAGGCGGAATTGTTGCAATACTAGAAACAGCTACAATAGAAAATTCTAAAAATACTGGAAATGTAATTGGAAGTACTAATATTGGAGGAATAGCAGGAGAAAGTAAAGGAACAATTACACAATGCCGAAATGATGGACAAGTATCTAAAGTTGCAGGAGTTATATGTAAAACTGTAAATTTAGGTGGATTAGTCGGAAAAAATGGTGAAGCAGCTAGATTATCAAATTCAAAAAATTATGGAAATGTAAATTCCGAAACAGATACTTTGGTTAATCTAGGAGGAATTTGCGGAATTTTGTATAATAATAGTATAGTAGAACTTTGTGAAAATAATGGAGCTATAAGTGGTTCTGGAAAAGAAATTATACCAAATGAAGATACAAACACTAACTGTGCATCTTGTACAAGCAATATTGGTGGAAGTGCTTCAACAGACGACTTTGGACAATTAAACATTGGAATCATTTATGGAAAATATCAAGAAATATAAATTATTAAAGAAGGGAAGATAATATTTATGGCTATATTAGTTACAGGAGGTGCTGGCTTTATTGGAAGCCACACAGCAGTTGAGTTATTAAATTCAGGAAAGGATATTGTTATAGTAGATAATTTTTCTAACAGTAAGCCAAAGGCTTTAGAAGCTATTAAGAAAATTACTGGAAAAGATTTTAAATTTTATGAAATAAATTATTTGGATAGAGAAAAGTTAGAAAAGGTATTCGAAGAAAATGATATTGAGGCAGTTCTAAACTTTGCAGGTTATAAATCTGTTGGAGAGTCTGTTAGAAAGCCATTAGAATATTATGATAACAACATTTCTGGATGTCTTGTATTATTAGAAACAATGCAAAAATATGGAGTAAAGAAATTCGTATTCAGTTCATCTGCAACAGTATATGGAGAGCCAGAAAGAATTCCGCTAACAGAAGATTGTAAAACTGGTGGAACAACAAATCCATATGGAACATCAAAATTATTCATAGAGCAAATACTTAAAGATTTATATGCATCAGATAATTCATGGGATATTTGTATATTAAGATATTTCAATCCAGTAGGAGCTCATGAAAGCGGATTAATTGGAGAAGAACCACAGGGAATACCAAACAATTTAATGCCATATGTTGTAAGAGTTGCATCAGGAGAATTAAAAGAATTATCTATATTTGGAAATGATTACGATACTCCAGATGGAACAGGTGTTAGAGACTATATTCATGTTGTAGATTTAGCAAAAGGACATTTAGCAGCACTAAATAAACTAGATAAAGAAGGAAAAGGCTTATATATTTATAATCTTGGAACAGGAACTGGATACAGTGTTTTAGATATGGTGAAATCTTTCGAAGAAATTACTGGAAAGAAAGTTCCATATAAAATAACACAAAGAAGACCAGGGGATATTGCAACATGCTATTCAGACACTAAAAAGGCAAAAGAAGAACTTGGTTGGGAAGCAAAAAAAGGAATAAAAGAAATGTGTGAAGATTCTTGGAACTTCATACAGAAGAATAAGTAATATGTAAGAAAAACATATTAAAGAGGTAATAATCTACTTAAGAAAAAAGTACGGGTTCTAAAACGCACAAATAAATCAAGTATTAAAGGAGTAATGTATATGCATAGTCAAATGCTTACATCTAGGCTTGGAGCAGAATTAATAAGCTACAAGCTAGATGGCATAGAAAAAATACACCAAGGACAAGATTGCATAGATGAGAATGGGAGAGTCTACTGGAAACGTCATTTTCCAGTACTATTTCCAATAGTGGGAAAGTTAAAACAAAACAAGACAATTATAAATGGCAGGACATATGAAATGGGACAACATGGATTTGCTAGAGACATGGAGTTTGAACCTGTTACAAAATTGGATAATTTTCACTCATATGTTTTAAAAAGTAATCCTAGCACTTTTGTAAAATATCCATTCGATTTTTCTTTATATGTAACATATAGAACCGATGAAAACAAACTTACAACAATGTATAAAGTTGTAAATGAAGGCGATAACAATATGACATTTGGAATAGGCGGACATCCGGCTTTCAAAATAGATCAACGAGATTTATACAGTGATGAATACTATTTGGAATTCGAAGAAGATGAGAATAAAATACATTTCTTATATCTAGTTGATGGTTTGATTGGAACAGAATATGCCAGAAATATAATGCAAGATTTAAGAAGAATACCAATAAATCAAGATTCTTTCAAGAATGATGCTATAATAATGAAAGGTTTGACTTCCCATAGAGTTAGCCTAAAAAAGAAGACTGGAAACAAAACATTGTTAACAATGGACTTTGAAGGATTTCCATATTTAGCTGTATGGTCAAAACCAGGTGCACCATTTATTTGCTTAGAACCATGGTATACAACAGCAGATGCAATAAAATCGACTGGTGTATTTACGCAAAAGACAGACATGTTAACATTAGCACCAAGAAAAGAGTTTGAATGTAAGTATACAGTTGAATTCTTTAACTAACGGTTGAAAAATAATTACAATTTTGACTGCGTCAAACATCATTTCAAACGCGGTTACATACACAACGTATGCGCCCTTGCCTTTGAAATTCGTTTTCCTTGTTAAAATTTAATTCTTTTCCAACTAGAAATGTACATAAGGAAGGAAATTTATCAAAATGGCCAAAATTATATTTATAATTATTGAATTAATTATTCTTGGAATTTCTGTAATAATGATATATGATGCTAGAAAGATAGCAACAAAAACATTTAGCTCAAATGAGACAAACGAAACAACGAAAGTATTGAAAATAGTTGGTTTTATTGCTCTAATAATAAGCTTACTAATGATATATATTACGAAAATAAAAATGTAAAATAAAATGTGAAACAAAATTAGTAAAAAAAACTAGAAATGTTTCACATTTTTAATTTTTGTGATATAATATAAATGTGAAACAAAATCAATAAAAAATTGAAGAAATGTTTCACATTTTTAAGGAGGAATATCATGGAAGAAAAAATCGAAATTATGAATCTTCTTCAAAATAAACAATTGCTTGAACATGAATTACAATCGCTTGCATATGGTTCAGTTGAAATAAGAGAAAACGATTCAAATAAATATATTTATGTACATTATAGAGAAGATGGCGTTGTTTTAACTAAATATGTTGGAGAATATTCAGATGAATTATATAATTTAGTATTAAACAATAGTATTAAAGCGAAAGAGTTGAAAAAACAAATAAAAGAAATAAACAAAAAATTAACACAATTAAATTATATAGAAGAAGAACTTTCAGAAAAAGTAAAACAAAATATAGATTTTGCTAAAAGACATTTGGCAGATACAATTTATAAACAAGCAATATTAGAAGGTGTTGCAACTACCTTTGCGGATACAGAAAGTATTATTGAAGGTGGAAAAGTAAATAATATGACATCAGAAGATATTATGAAAATAGTAAATCTAAAACATGCTTGGGAATTTATATTAAATAAGAATGTAATACTAAGTGATACCAATTTTGCTTTATTATGTGAAATAAATAAAATGGTAGAAGAAGGCTTTTACTATTCAGCAGGAAAAGTTAGAAGTGTTCCTGTTGCAATAGGAGGAACAACATGGAAACCAGAATTACCAATTGAAAGTGTTATAAAAGAAGAATTAGAAAAAATTTTTAATGATAAAATGGATGATATAGATAGAGCAATAGAGCTTATACTATATACAATGAAAAAGCAAATATTTATTGATGGAAATAAAAGAACAGCAGTAATTTTTAGTAACCACTATTTAATTTCAAAAGGAAAAGGTATTATAGCAATTCCAGCAGAACTAGCAGAAGAATTTAAAAATTTACTTATTCCATATTACGAAGGAAAAGATGAAAAGAAAATAAAAAAATTTATAAAGGAAAAGTGTTTTATTAATATATAAGGAAACTAATAAAATCAATGGAATTTATTTAATTCTATTGATTTTTCTGTATAAAATATGTTATTATAGTAACATAATAATTAAAAGCGAAGAACAAGAGGAGTAAGTTTGGAACATCTATCCAGAGAAAAGAAGAAAAATGCTGAGATCTTCTTATAGAAAGTTAAACTGAATGTAGCTTGGGAGCTGATATATAGAAATAATAGTAAATATATCCGTGTAGTTTACGTTACAAAACAAATGAGATGTATATTTTATAGAAAGTATACAAATAAGGTGGTACCGCGAGAAATATTCTTGCCCTTAACTAAATTTAGGTTAAGTGGCAATTTTTTGTTTTATATGAAAAATGCTACTGTAACTAAAAAACAAAATATTTAAAGAAGGGATGATGTTTTATGAGTAAACACGAACTAGAAGGAAAATTTAATCCAAAAGATTTTGAAGATGAAATTTATGAGAATTGGGAGAAAAAAGGCTATTTTAAGCCTAGCAATGATAAGTCTAAAAAGCCATATACAATAGTAATTCCACCACCAAACATTACTGGTAGATTACACATGGGACATGCTTTAGATGAGACATTGCAAGATATATTAATTAGATATAAGAGAATGGCTGGATATAATGCTCTTTGGGTTCCGGGAACAGACCATGCTTCTATTGCAACAGAGGCTAAGATTGTTGCTAAATTAAAAGAAGAAGGAATTACTAAGGAAGACTTAGGCAGAGAAGAATTCTTAAAAAGAGCTTGGGACTGGAAAAAGGAGTACGGCGGAATAATTACAAAGCAAATTAGAAAACTTGGAAGTTCGTGCGACTGGTCAAGAGAAAGATTTACACTAGACGAAGGTCTTTCGAATGCTGTTCAAACTGTATTTATCAATTTGTATAATAAAGGTTTAATATACAGAGGCGAAAGAATGATAAACTGGTGTCCAACTTGTCATACATCAATTTCAGATTCAGAAGTCGAATACGAGCAAGAGCCTACACATTTGTGGCATATTAAATATCCAATAAAGGGTGAAGAAGGAAAATATTTAATAGTTGCTACAACAAGACCAGAGACAATGCTAGGAGATACTGGTGTTGCAGTAAATCCAAATGATGAAAGATATAAGGCTTACATTGGAAAGACAGTTGTACTTCCAATAGTAGGAAGAGAAATTCCAATAATTTCGGCAGATTTCGTTGAGACGGAGTTTGGAACAGGTGCGGTAAAACTTACTCCTGCACATGATGTAAACGATTATCAAGCTGGATTAGATAATAATCTAGAAATGATAAAAGTATTTGATGAAAATGGAATAATGAATGATATAGTTCCTGAATTTGCTGGATTAGATATATATGAAGCAAGAAAACGTATAGTAGAGAAATTAAAAGAAATTGGTGCATTAATAAAAATAGAAGACTACACACATGATGTAGGAAAATGTTATAGATGCCATCAAACAATAGAGCCAATGATTTCAAAACAATGGTTTGTAAAAATGGAACCACTTGCAAAACCAGCAATTGAAGCCGTAAAAACAGGAAAAACAAGATTCATACCAGAAAGATTTGAAAAAACATATTTCAACTGGCTAGAAAACATCAAAGATTGGTGCATATCAAGACAATTATGGTGGGGACATAGAATACCTGCATATTACTGTGATGACTGCGGTGAAATAATGGTTGGAAAAGAAATGCCAGAAAAATGCGATAAATGTGGAAGCACACATTTACATCAAGACGAAGACACATTAGATACTTGGTTCAGCTCTGCATTATGGCCATTCTCAACACTTGGCTGGCCAGAACAAACAGAAGACTTCAAATACTTCTATCCAACTTCAACACTAGTAACAGGATATGACATAATATTATTCTGGGTAATAAGAATGATGTTCTCAGGAATAGAACACACAGGAGAAGTTCCATTTAAAGACGTATTAATACATGGAATTGTAAGAGATGCTCAAGGCAGAAAAATGTCTAAGAGTCTTGGAAACGGAATAGATCCACTAGAAATAATAGACAAATATGGAACAGACGCATTACGTCTATCATTAATAATGGGAATAACACCAGGAAATGACATAAGATACATGCCAGAAAAACTAGAATCAGCTTCAAACTTTGCAAACAAACTATGGAACGCATCAAAATTCGTTCTAATGAATATAAATGGAATACAATCTGGGGACGGAGGAAAAAATGTATCATCATCATCAATAATGGACATAAATGTTTCAAAATTAGAATATGAAGATAAGTGGATTTTATCTAAATTAAATACTTTAATTAAAGAAGCAACTGCAAATTTAGACAATTTCGACATGGGAGTATATGCTCAAAAAATATACGATTTCACATGGAATGAGTTCTGCGATTGGTATATTGAAATCGTAAAATCTCGTCTATACAACCAAGAAAATACAGACGAAAAAGCAGTAGAATCAAGAATAACAGCTCAAAAAGTTCTAAACAAGGTATTGGGAGACATATTAAAATTATTACACCCAATCATGCCATTCATAACAGAAAAAATATATGATGAGCTATATACAAACGATGAAAGCATAATGATTTCTGCTTGGCCAACATATTGCGAAGAATATGAGTTTGAGAAAGAAGAATATCATCTAGAAGAAATCAAAAAAATAATAATTCAAATTAGAAATACAAGAACAAACATGAATGTTCATCCATCTAAGAAATCTGAATTAATTTTTGTAATAGATGATGATGAATACAAGACATTAATAGAAAATTCTAAATCATGGATTGAAAAACTTGGATTTGCTTCTAAGATTGAGATAGAAAAAAATGAAACAAACATACCAAAACATGTTGTAACATTGCTTGCAGACGGAATAAAAGCATTCATTCCGTCAGAAGAATTAGTTGATTTAGCTGAGGAAAAGGCAAAGCTAGAGGCTGAAAAAACAAGACTTGAAGCAGAGGTTGCAAGAAGTACAAAAATGCTTTCAAATCCTGGATTTATAAACAAGGCTCCAGAGGCTAAGGTTCAAGAAGAAAAAGAAAAAATGCAAAAATACAAAGAAATGCTAGAAGACACAATAAAGAGATTAGAGCAAATATAACAATATATTATCAATTAAATTTTTTAAAATTTAATTAAATAATTGTATAAAAAAATAGATAGTCTACAAAAACAATTCTAGAAAATAAAAAGAGATTTCTGAAAAAATTTTATGAAAAGTGAAATTTTATATTCAGAATCTCTTTTTTTTATGCAGAAATTGTCCAAATAATAAATTTGAACTGACCTTTCAGTCTAAGGACATTTTCTACAATTTGTGGTATAAAAATATTGCAAATTCAAAGGAGGAATATATGTCAGAGAAATTATATGAAACAATAGAAATTACAGATTTAAAAGATATGCTGAACAAAACAAAAGAATTATATGGAGATAAACCAGCATATAAAATAAAGCAAAAAGATGAGAATACACAACCAAATTATAAGGTTATAACACATAAAGAAGTTAGAAATATGATAGATGCTCTAGGAACAGCATTAATAGATATAGGGCTTAAAGATAAAAGAATAGCGATAATAGGAGAAAATAGATATGAGTGGGAGATTGCGTATCTTTCGATAGTTTGTGGAACAGGAACAGTTGTACCATTAGATAAGGCACTTCCAGAAAATGAACTTGAAAATTTGATAGAACGCTCTGAGATTGAAGCTATATTTTATTCTAATAAATATGAAGAAATGCTAACAAAAATAAAAAGAAGTCCAGAGAATAAATTAAAACATCTTATATCGATGGATAATTTAGAAAATACAGATGGAATTTATTCAATGCAAGAATTGATAAAACAAGGTAAAGAGCTGGTAAAACAAGGTAACAAAGAGTTTATAGATGCAAAGATAAATGCTGACGAGATGAGTATAATGTTATTTACTTCAGGAACAACATCAAATTCAAAGGTGGTTGCATTATCACATAAAAATATAAGCTCTAATTTGATGGCAATTGGGAGCGTTTTAGATGTGAATTCAACAGATACTATACTTTCAATATTGCCAATTCATCATGTTTTTGAGTGCACCGTAGGTTTTTTATTTTCGCTTTATAAAGGTGCTCAAACAGTTTTTTGTGATGGAATAAGGCATGTTGTAGAAAATTTAAATGAATATAAAGTTACCGTTATGGCTTGTGTCCCAGGAATTTATGAGAGAATTTTTATGATGATTAGAAAGAACTTAGAAAAGCAAGGAAAATTAAAAGAAATATTAAGAAAAGAAGAAGAATATAAAAATTCATCAATGGAAGAAAGAAAACAGGCTTTTAAGGAAATTCATAATCTAATAGGCGGAAACATTAAATTGTTTATAAGTGGAGCAGCAGCTTTAGATTCAGAAATAGAAGCAAGATATAGGTTACTTGGAATAAATATTGTGCAAGGATATGGTCTAACTGAAACATCACCAGTAGTTGCTGTTGGAACTAATAAAGAATATAAAACAGGATCGATTGGTAAGGCTATTCCAGGTGTAGAGGTTAAACTTGCAAATACAGATAAAGATGGAATGGGAGAATTATTGGTAAAAGGACCGAATGTTGCATTATGCTATTATAATGATGAACAAGCTACTAAGGAGGCCTTTGAGGGAGATTGGTTCCATACCGGAGATTTAGCTAAAATAGATGACGAAGGTTACATATTTATCTGTGGCAGAAAGAAAAGCGTAATAGTACTAAAAAATGGTAAGAATATATTTCCAGAAGAAATGGAATGTTTGGTAAACAAGATAGAAGGAGTAAAAGAATCTTTTATATTTGGAAAGCAACAAAGTAGTGATAAAAATGATATTAAGATAAATGTAAAAATAGTATTTGACAGAGAGATTTTAAAAGATGTTTATGGGGCAACTACTGATGAAGAAATACGAAAAACATTAGCAGGAAAGGTAAAGACAATTAACACGCAAATGCCAAAGTATAAAGCAATTAGAGGTATAATTTTGACGGAAGAACCATTAATAAAGACAACAACGAATAAGATAAAGAGGCAGGCAAATCTAGATGAAATTAATAAATCTGAAAACTAATAAATTAGGACAAAATTTTAAGTATTATGAGAAAATAGATTCAACGCAAAGTGAAATTTGGAGACTTGTTGATTCCAATAAGATAACAGATGGAATGCTTGTGATGAGCAACATTCAGACCAATGGGCAGGGAACTCATGGCAGAGTATGGCACACAGACGAAACTGAAAATATTGCCTTTTCTTTCTATGTAAAGATAAATGACAAACCAGAGAGATTAGAAGGAATAACAATAGACATGGCTACAATAATACAGAAAATATTTGAAGATTTGTATGAAGTGAAACTTACAATAAAGAGTCCAAATGACTTAATGCTTAACGACAAAAAAGTTGGAGGAATATTAACACAATCTAAAGTGGAGAATGGAATAACTAAATTTTTAGTTATTGGAATTGGAATAAATACTTGCAAAATACACTTTTCAGAAGATATAAAGCAGATTGCAACATCAATAAAAAAAGAAACTGGAATTGACATTGATAGAGAAAAAATAATATCAGAATTTTGTAATAGATTTGAAAAGATACTAAAGACAAGGATTTCAAAGAACGAAGATTAAATAGAATATCAATATATGCAGTGCTAGTGGATGAATAATGGCTGAAAAATATTTACAAATCGTTCAGTCAAACTGTAAGAAAGGAGTAAGATACACTATGAAAATTGGATTTTTATTTTCTGGGCAAGGCTCACAATCTGTTGGAATGGGCAAAGACTTGTATGAAAATTTTACAGAAATAAAAAAATTATATGAATACTCAGAAAAAATAACTGGAATAGATATTGCTAAAATTAGTTTTGATGGACCAGATGTTGAACTTAATAAGACTCAAAATACACAACTTGCCATTTTAATAGAATGTTTAGGAATATCGCAAATATTAAAGGAAAATGGAATTATACCAGATGCAATGGCAGGACTAAGCCTTGGAGAATATACAGCTTTAATAGAAGATGGTGTTTTTAATATAGAAGATGGAATAAATATAGTTTCTAAAAGAGGAGAAATAATGCAAAATTTTACTCCGAAAGGAAATTGGAAAATGGCTGCAATACTTGGCTTAGATGATGAAAATGTAGAAGAAATCTGCAAAAATATTTCATCTGGTTTTGTAAAGCCAGCAAACTATAATACACTTGGACAAGTTGTGGTTTCTGGCGAAGAACAGGCTGTGTTAAATGCTGGAGAAGAGGCAAAAAAAGCAGGAGCTAAGAAGGTAAGTCTGCTTAACACTGCAGGACCATTTCATACAGAAAAATTAAGTGAATGTTCAATAGAATTGAAGAAGGAATTAGATAAGATAAGTATAAACTCGAAAAATTCTATAGTAATAAAGAATTTAGACGGAAAATATTACGAAGAAAAAGACAATATATCTGAAATTTTGGCAAAACATATAATGAATCCAGTAAGGTTTACGAAATGCTTAAAAACTATGTATGAAAGTGGAATAGACACATTCATAGAAATTGGTCCAGGAAAAACTTTAAGCGGTTTTGTAAAAAGAATGAAGTTTGAAAATGTAAAAATAATGAACATAAATGATGTATCAAGCTTAGAACAAGTGATTAAGGAGGTTAAAGAGAATGGCTAAAGTAGCATTTATAACAGGAGCAACCAGAGGGATTGGAAAGCAAATTGCAATAGAATTTGCAAAAGATGGTTATGACATTGCATTTAATTATAGAAAAGAAAATGAAGATTTGGGAAATATAAAGAAACAGATAAAAGAGTTAAATGTAAGATGCTTGCCAGTAAAAGGTGATGTATCAATTTTTGATGATACTGTAAATATGGTAAACCAGATTATAAATGAATTTGGAAAGATTGATGTTTTAGTAAATAATGCAGGGATCACAAAAGATGCATTATTGATGAGAATGAAAAAAGAGGATTTTGAAGATGTTATAAATGTTAATCTTGTAGGCACATTTAATGTAACAAAAAACGTAATACCATATATGATAAAACAAAGAAGTGGAAGAATTATAAACATTTCTTCAGTGGTTGGAGTAAGCGGAAATGCCGGTCAAACAAACTATTCGGCTTCTAAAGCAGGAATAATAGGATTTACAAAGAGTTTGGCAAAAGAAGTCGCAAGTAGAAACATTTTGGTAAATGCGGTAGCACCAGGATTTATAGAAACACAAATGACAGATGTTTTGAAACAAGAAGTAAAAGAAGAAATTGCAAAAAACATACCATTACGCAGAATGGGAACGCCAGAAGATGTGGCAAATGTTGTAAAATTTTTGGCAGGAGAACAAAGCTCATACATAACAGGACAAGTTATTAATGTAGATGGTGGAATGTTAATGTAATTTTGCAAAAATAGAAAGACTTAACCAGTCTTATTTAAAACGCTGGTAAAGAGTAAAATCGGTTAGAGAGGAATGGAAGAAATGGATAAAAGAGTTGTTATAACAGGATTAGGTGCGATAACTCCAATTGGAAAAAATGTTGAGGAAACCTGGAATTCAATAAAGGAAAAGAAATGCGGAATAGATGAAATTACTTTATTTAATACAGAAAACTTTAAAACTAAGCTTGCTGCAGAAGTAAAAGAATACAATCCGCTTGAACACTTTGAAGCAAAGCAGGCAAAAAGATTAGATAGATATTCTCAATTTGCAATAATTGCAGCAAGAGAGGCTGTAAAATCTAGTGAAATTTCAAAAGAAAATACAGATTTTAATAGAGTTGGAATATTCGTAAGTTCAGGAATTGGAGGGCTTACTACTATTCAAGAACAATGTAGAATAGACAACGAAAAAGGCAATAAAAGAGTATCTCCAATGTTTATTCCAATGTCAATAGCAAATATGGCTGCTGGAAACATAGCAATTGAATTTGGATTTAAAGGAGAGTCAATGTCTATTTTAACTGCTTGTGCATCTTCAACTCATGCGATTGGAGAAGCATATAAAACAATCAAATTAGGGCTTGAAGATGTTGTTATAGCAGGTGGAGCAGAAGCTGCTATATGTGAGGTTGGAATTGCTGGATTCGAAAATATGAAGGCATTATCATTTGAAACAGATAAAAATAGAGCAAGCATTCCTTTTGATAAGCAAAGAAACGGTTTTGTAATGGGAGAAGGTGCTGGAATTGTTGTGCTAGAAGAACTTGAACATGCAAAACGCAGAAATGCAAATATTTATGGAGAAATAATTGGTTTTGGCGCAACAACAGATGCATACCATATAACATCGCCATGCCCTGACGGCGAAGGAGGAGCTCGTGCAATGCAAAGAGCTCTGGATGATGCTAAAATATCGGCAAATGAAGTAGATTATATAAATGCACATGGAACATCTACTCATTTAAATGATTTAACAGAGACTCTAGCAATAAAAAAAGTATTTGGAAACAATACTGATGTAATGGTAAGTTCAACAAAAGGCAACACAGGACACTTGCTTGGAGCTGCGGGTGCAGTTGAAGCAATAATATGTACAAAAGCAATAGATGAAGGAATTGTTCCACCAAATATAAATTACAAGGAAAAAGACGAAGAGTGCGACTTAAATTTAGTTGTTGGAGATTCAAAAAAAGAAAACTTAAACATAGTATTATCCAATTCATTGGGCTTTGGTGGACACAATGCTTGCATTGCAATAAAAAAATTTGAAGATTAAAAATTAAGAAAGGAGTACGATTATTAAAATGGAATATGACAAAATAAAACAGTTAATGGAAGATATGGGAAATTCTAAGTTGACATCTATAGACATCGATTTTGCAGATGGAACAAAGATAAAAATGACTAAACAAAACAATCAGACAATAGAAAATAATTGTGTAATAGAAGAAAATAATAACAAACAAGAAAAAATAGAAAACTTGCAAGGGATTGTAGAAGAAAATTCTAGACAAAAGACTGATTACTCGGAAAAAACAAAAGAAAAAAACGATATCGTTAAATCTCCTATGGTTGGAACATTTTATCTAAAACCTTCACCAACATCAAATGCTTATGTTGAAGTTGGAAAAGAAGTAAAAAAAGGAGATACACTTTGTATAATAGAGGCAATGAAACTAATGAATGAAATTGAATCAGATTATAATGGCAAAATAGAAAAAATATTGGTAGAAGATGGACAACCAGTAGAATATGGCACGCCATTATTTGAAATTGCCTAAAAATATTTCGCCCCAAAAGGGGCGTCCCTATTGGACGAAAAGGAGGAAAAATGTTAGAGAAAGAAGATATAGAAAAAATAATTCCGCAAAGGGATCCATTTTTAATGATTGATGAGGTAGAAAAATTTGTACCTGGAGAAATGGCTATAGCTTATAAGAATGTGAATGAAAATGAATGGTATTTTAAGGGACATTTTCCAGGTAATCCGATTATGCCAGGTGTATTAATTACAGAGAGCTTAGCTCAAACTGGTGCGGTTGCAATATTAAGCCTAGAAGAGAATAAAGGAAAAAATGCTTTATTCGGTGGAATTGATAAATTAAGATTTAAAAAAATGGTTGTGCCAGGAGATAAATTAAAACTAGAAGTAAAAATTATAAAGAAGAAAGGTCCGATAGGAATCGGAGAAGGAATTGCAACAGTGGATGGTAAACTTGCTGCAAAGGGAGAGTTTACGTTTGCGGTTGTTTAAGAAATGATGTAAACAGCTCAAAATAGTTATGAGTCAAATGCTAGTAGTATGTTATAAACTTTACAAAGACTAAAAATAGAGAAAGGCTAGGAATAATTTAAAAAATGAACAAGATTTTGATTGCTAATAGAGGAGAAATTGCAGTTCGTATAATAAGAGCGTGCAAAGAAATGAATATAAAAACTGTTGCTGTATATTCAGAGACTGATAAAGAAGCACTGCACACTAAACTTGCAGATGAGGCTATTTGTATAGGACCAGCAAACCCTAAACAAAGTTATTTAAACATTAAGAACATAATAGAGGCTGCTAACATTACTAAAACAGATAGCATTCATCCAGGTTTTGGATTTTTATCTGAAAATGCAGAGTTTGCAAAAATTTGTGAGGAATCAAATATTAAATTTATTGGACCAAAGTCAAATGTAATAAATCTTTTAGGTAACAAATCAAATAGCAAAAAATTAATGCAACAAGAAGGAGTTCCAACAATTCCTGGCTCAGATGGCAGTGTGAAAAATTTGAAAGAAGCAGTTCTAGTGTGCGAAAAGATTGGCTATCCTGTGCTTTTAAAAGCTTCTGCTGGTGGTGGTGGAAAAGGAATAAGGCAAGTAAATTCATTTGATGAATTAGAAACTAATTATAATATTGTTAAGCAAGAGGCAAAAAATGCTTTTAATGATGATGAAATATACATAGAGAAATTTATTCAAAATCCTAGACACGTTGAGATTCAAATATTAGCAGATGAACATGGAAACATTGTTCATTTAGGAGAAAGAGATTGTTCGCTTCAGAGAAACCATCAAAAAATAATAGAAGAAACACCATCAACTGCTATTGATGAAAAACTAAGAAATAAAATGGGAAATGCGGCAATAAAAGCAGCAAAAGCAGCTGGATATACTAGTTGTGGAACTGTAGAATTTTTAGTGGATAAAGACAAGAATTTTTATTTTATGGAAATGAATACTAGAATTCAAGTAGAACACCCAATTACAGAAATGCGTACAGGAATAGACATAGTAAAAGAACAAATAAAGATTGCGGCAGGAGAAAAATTAAGATTTAAGCAAAAAGATATTGAGTTTAGAGGAAGCTCTATTGAGTGCAGAATAAATGCAGAAAATCCAAGTAAAAAATTTAGACCTTCACCAGGGACCATAACTGGAATAAACCTTCCAGGAGGAAATGGTGTACGTGTTGATACTGCAATTTATGCGGGTTACACTGTTCCTGCAAATTATGATTCTATGATAGCAAAAATAATTGTGCATGGGCAGACTAGAGGAGAGGCTATAAGTAAAATGAAAAGAGCATTGGAAGAGCTTGTGGTTGAAGGAATAGATACTAATAGAGATTTCTTATATAGTATAATCACTCATCCAGACTTTATAAGAGGAAATTTTGACACCTCCTTTATAGAAAAGATGATGGAAGAAAAATCTTGAAATAAATATAGTTTCTTAGAGTTGGAATAATTAAAGTAAAAATACAATACATAGTTCATTAGAATACTTGGCTAAAATTATATTAAGAAATGTAAAAGCGTAAAAGAGAGGAAAATGCAATGATTGTAGACCAGATAAAGAAAAGAAAAAATAAGCTAATAAATAACAAAAATTCTAGAATTGACATACCAGTTGGAAAATGGGTAAAGTGTGAAAATTGCAAAGAAATTTTATACAAGGAAAATCTGAGAAACAATTTAAGTGTGTGCCCTAATTGTGGTCATTATTTTAGAATGCATATTGGCAGAAGACTAGAGCAAATAATAGATGAAGGAACATATAAAAGGTTCAATTTAAACATAGATACTACAAATCCATTAGGCCTGGAAGACTATGAAAAGAAAATAAAGTCATTAAGAGAAAAGACAAGGCTCGAGGAAGCAGTAAGCTGTGGAATAGGCAAGATAAATGGAGAAGATGTAGTAATATGCATAATGGATAGTGGATTTTTGATGGGTAGCATGGGTGCAGTAGTGGGTGAAAAAATAACATACAGCATAGAAAAGGCAATTGAATTTAAGATGCCAATTGTAATATTTTGTTGTTCTGGAGGTGCAAGAATGCAAGAAGGAATAATATCACTTATGCAAATGGCGAAAACTACTGCTGCACTAACAAAGCTAGACAAAGCAGGCTTGTTGTATATATCTGTATTAACAGACCCAACATATGGTGGAGTTACAGCTTCTTTTGCAAGCTTAGGAGATATAATTTTAGCCGAACCGGGTGCAATGATTGGGTTTGCAGGGCAAAGAGTAATAAAGCAAACTATTGGAGAAGAATTGCCTGAAGGATTTCAAACTGCAGAGTTTTTGCTAGAACATGGATTTATAGACAAAATAGTAGAAAGAAAAGATATGAAAGAAACACTAAGCAGACTATTAAAATTAAATAGATGATTGCTAAGCAGAAAAAATTTCGAAGAGGAGTTTTTATATGGTAAAAAAAATAGAAAAAAATGTGCCTACGGCTTGGGAACGTGTTGAAATTGCAAGAAACCCAAAGAGAAAAACAGCATTAGATTATATAAATGAAATATTTGATGAATTTATAGAGCTTCATGGTGATAGATGCTATGGAGATGACAAAGCTATGGTATGTGGATTAGGCAGGATTGAAAATCAAAATTATACAATAATTGCAGAACAGAAGGGCAGAAATACCAAGGAAAATATCGAAAGAAATTTTGGAATGCCAAATCCAGAAAGTTATAGAAAAGCAATTAGGATTATGAAACAGGCTGAAAAATTTAATAGACCCGTAATTACATTTATAGATACAAAAGGAGCTTATCCTGGTGTAGAAGCGGAACAAAGAGGACAGGGTGAAGCAATTGCAAAATCTATGTTTGAAATGGCAAAACTTACAGTACCGGTAATTGCAATTGTAATCGGAGAAGGTTCGTCAGGAGGAGCTCTGGCAATAGGGGTTGCAAACAAGGTAATAATGCTGGAAAATGCTATATATTCAATATTGTCTCCAGAAGGATATAGTAGCATACTATGGAAGGATTCGAGTAGGTTCAAAGAGGCTGCAGACAGAATGAAATTAACAGCAAACGATTTATATGACATGGGGATAATAGAAACAGTAATTAAGGAGTCAATTGAAAATTATACAACAGAAAAAGAATTGTTAAAAAATATAACAGATAAAATAAAACAAGAAATACAAACAACTGTTCAAGAATTAAAAAGTAAAACAAAAGATGAAATTGTAGAAGAAAGATACCAAAAATTTAGAAAAATAAGCGGATTTAAGGAGGTTTAGCTAATGTTACTAGAAAGCAAAAAAATATTAATAATGGGAATTAGAAACAAATGGAGTATTGCGTTTGGCATTGCTCAATCAGTGTATGAAAATGGAGGCAAACTTATATTTACATACAGAGGAGATGGCAACAAAGAAAAAATAGAAGAGCTTGTATCTGAATTTAAAGGCAGTAAAATATATGCACTAGATGATGCCTCTGATGACGAACAGGTAAAATCTGTTTTTGAAAATATAAAAGAAGAAAACGGAAAAATAGATGGAATAGTACACTCAATAGCACATGCAAACACAGAAGACTTGCATAATGATTTTATATATACAAGTAAAAACGGGTATTTACATGCTATGGAAACTAGTGCATATTCATTGCTACTTGCTACAAGAACAGCAAAAGAAATAGATATGCTAAATGAACACTCTAGCATAGTAACATTAACATACCATGGTTCTACGAAAGTGATAAACGGTTACAATGTAATGGGAGCCGCAAAAGCAGCATTAGAAGCAAATGTAAGATATCTTGCGGAAAACATTGGAAAAGAAGAAATGCGAGTAAACTCAATATCGGCAGGACCAATAAAAACACTATCTGCTAAAGGAATAAAAGACTTTTCATCAATGCTTACAATAGTGGAAGAAAAAGCACCGTTACACAAAAATGTAACTACAAAACAAGTTGGAAATGTAGCTACATTTTTGCTAAGTAATATGTCAGATGCAATAACAGGGCAAGTGATATATGCAGATAATGGGTACAGTATAATGGGAGCATAAGGTAGATTATAATTATTGAACTATTTGCTCTTGAAATTTATGTGTTTATGGTGTAATGAAAAACAAGCGTAAATGTGTCGAAATTTGACACACGGTTATGCTTGTTTTTATGCATTTTTAGGTATATAATTCAGATACTTTAAGTAGATGAAAACCTATAAAGAGTAATTAACGTTAATTTTTATTTAGAATTCTAAAAAATTTTATCAAATTATTATTAAATCTAAGAATTTAATTTCTGTATTCGCTATAGCGAAAGGTTGAATACCAAACTTTATATTAAAACAATTGTGATCCAAAGAGAAATATTATATTGAGAACTTCCAGATAAAAGTATGAAAGAAAATATACAAAAATTTTACTTATTAGTTGAAAAACAGTAAATAAGATGGTAAAATGGAAAGGAAGCCAATGTACGATTTACAAAAAAATAACATTAGAACAGAAGAACAAAAAGTAAAAAGACTGCCACTAACATCAGATTATGTCTTTAAAAGAATATTTGCAAGAGAAGAAAATAATTCAATGTTAAAGGATTTCTTAGAATCAATTTTGAATATACATATAAATAAAGTAGAAGTAAAAAATCCAGAATTAACACCTAATATGGCAGACGAAAAACTTGGAATATTAGATTTAAAATTGGATATAGATAATGAAAGAGTAGTAGATGTAGAGATGCAGGTCTCAAATGAACATAATATAAAAGAAAGGTCTAGTACATATTTATCAAAACTTGCAGCAGAGCAATTAAAAGCTAAGCAGAATTATAAAGAATTAAAAAAGATAATAACAATAAACATATTGAAATATAATTATTTAGAGAGAAATTCATATCATTCAATAGCACGAATGAAATATGAGGATACAAGCCCAACTGAATTTGTTGATATGGGCTACAACAAGGAAGAGGAAGAAGCAACAAATACATTTGAAATGCACTTTATAGAATTACCAAAATTTAAAGAGAAAAACCCAGATTGCAACACAAAGCTAGAGCAATGGCTGTGGTTGATAGATGGAAGTAAGGAGGAGAAGGTAGAAATGTCGGCGAAGGAAAATGAAGAAATAGACAAAACAGTAAAAGAATTAGATAAATTAAGCAAAGATCCAGATGAAATAGCTAAATATGAAGAACGTGAATGGAGTATAATGAGATACAATGTTGAGATGAAAACAAACAGAGAACTTGGAAAAAAAGAAGGCGAAGCACGTGGCAGAAAAGAAAAAGAAGTAGAAATTGTAAAAAAACTTCATTCTTTAAATACTCCAATTGAAAAAATAGCTGAAATTGTAAATATAAGCACTGAGGAAGTAAAACAAATAATTAAATAACAATTAAATTATAGAAAGAAAAGTGACGATTTGAGTATATAGAATAATTTGTGTAAAATTATTCTATATACTCTTTCTACATTAAGTATTGAGAAATTTTTTATCTAATAATATTAAAATTACAAGCTCGTAATAATCTATTCATTATAGCAAGGCCTAATCCATCAGTTGAGACTCCTTGAATTATGATTAAATCTGCATTAGTTCTATCGGCTTTTCGCAAATCGGTGAATATGTTTTTAGACATTTCGTCAAGCGAAGAGCCGAGATTAAATATTTGTAAATTTTGATACATATTTTTTAAGAATTCTGCATTTTCATCTAAGCACATTACAAGTGGTACTTTGTTAGATGTATAACAATCTCCGACTGTTTTACAAATATTTGCACGTAGAATTTCCTTATCATCGTTGTATACTAATACACATTTTGTGTTGGGAGCGTAATGCTTATATTTCATTCCTGGAGACATAACTTTTTCGTTTGCATCTAATTTCCCTAAAATGTGTTTGTCTATTACAACACTGCCAGCAACTTCCTTAATTTCTTCGGCTGTGATTTTTCCGGGTCTTAGAATATGTGGAATGCCATCAATAACCCTTACTACAGTAGATTCAACTCCAATCTGGCACTCTCCACCATCAATTATATAGTCAACTCTATCTTTAAGTTCTTGGTCGATATCCTCAACATTTGTACCACTAGGTCTTCCAGAGATATTGGCACTCGGTGCAGCAATCGGAACATCAGCATATTTTATTAAATTTTTGGCAATTTCATTACTTGGCATACGAACACCAACAGTATCTAAACCTCCAGCTACAACAGAAGGCACTGCATCAGTCTTGTTAAGAATTATTGTGAATGGACCAGGCCAGAAGGCATTCATCAATTTGAATTCGACGTCAGAGATATCTTTTGCAATTTTGCCAAGCATCTCAATATCAGAAATATGTAAAATTAATGGGTTATCCGAGCTACGTCCTTTAGCTACGTAAATATTCTTAACCGCTTCTGAATTGAGTCCATTTGCTCCAAGTCCATAAACAGTTTCGGTAGGGAACAGAACGAGACCACCATTTCTGATGATTTGCCCCGCTTCTTCTAATTTTGAATATTCAGAAAAAGCTTTTATATTTTTTAAATCTAAGTAATTATTCATTATAAATTGCAATCCTTTCTTATTAACGATTATACATTATAATACCAATTTACATAATTTGCAATAGAAAGCGTAATTTTTGAAAAAATGATTGAAAATATTGCAATTATGCACATAATATGTTATTATATGTATATAATATATTGTGGAGGTGGTTATATGGCTACAATAAACGTAAATGTAGATGAAAAAGTAAAGGAACAAGCAAAAGAAACTCTTGAGTATTTAGGAACAAATTTTACCAATGTTATCAATATGTTATTAAGACAAATCATTTTAACCGAAAGTATTCCGTTTGAAGTAAAAATACCAAGATTAAATGCTGAAACTAAAAAGGCAATGGAAGAAACAGAAAAAGGAATTGGATTGAGTAAAGGTTATACTAATTTAGAGGAAATGTGGAAAGACCTAGAGAAAGAGGATTGATAAATTTGCTAATTGTAAAATACAGTAATTTGTTCAAAAAAGATTATAAATTGATGAAAAAACGTGGATTAAATCTTGCACTGTTACATGAAGTTGTTAGTATGTTAGCTAATAATGAAAGTCTACCAGATAAGTATAAGGATCATTATTTGATTGGAGAATATAAACGGATATAGGGAATGTCATATTCAGCCGGACTGGCTACTAATATATAAGATTGATAATAGTCAATTAATATTAACCGCATTTAGAACAGGCACACATTCAGATTTATTTGAATAGATTTTACATTTACCATAAATAAAATGACTAATTCGTAAGTACAAAATACGACTTAGTCATTTTTTGTTTTAAATATTCTCTTTTAATATTCTTCTTATAATTGAGTAAAGATATGGTTTGTATTCGTCTAGTGGTAGTGGCTCCGAATATAATATAGAGTTAAATCCAGTTGAACTAACAAGTTCAATAATTGTAAATAGTGTAACCTTTGGGTTCTTCAAATTAACATTATTTTCATTAACACGATTTACGAATTTTTCATATAGTGTCGAAGTATCATTATTTATATTAGATAGATTCGACAAATTTGATATGGTGTTGTTGAATAATCCAAAAGATAGATTCTTGGATATTAATTTTAACAAGACCTTATTTTTATTTAATTCATCTAATATATGATTAATTACAAATATAATTTGATCTTCAAAATTTTGTATATAGCTATTGTTTAAAGCATCTAAAGCATCAGAAAACAGCTTATTAGAACAACTTGCAATAACCTTATCTCTAATATCATATTTATCTTTAAAATACAAGTAAAAAGTACCTTTACCAACACCCGCTTCATCAGCAATATCTTGAATAGAAGTGTTATTTACACCTTTTTCAGTAAATAATTTTAAAGCTTTTTCCATTAATTTATTTTGTTTCTCTTTTTTATCCATCATATTAACCTTCGTTCTTTAAGGCAATAAGCCTTAATAAAATTTAAACTAAATAGATTATAACACTAAAATGACTTTTGGTCAAATGCTTCGCCCAATAGGGACGCCCCTTTTTGGGCGAAAAAATTATTGAGTGGTCGAAAAATGCTGAAATTCAGGAGAAACAAAGCTAAATAATATGAATAATAAAATAGAACCTTATAATATAATAATTTAAATATTTAAATAAAATTGTGAAAATTTTGTGAACAGTATTGACTAATGGTCAGAAAAGTCATAGAATATAAAAAGTGACTGATAGTCAGAATTAACCAAGCAAGGTTGAAACTGGCAAATATACAAAGCGAAAAAGAAAGGAATGTGAAATTATGAATAAGTTTGGAAAGTTTGTCTGCAAGTACAGAGTCGCAATTATTATTGTAGCACTTTTGTTATTAATTCCATCTGCTATTGGAATGGTAGCTACCAGAATTAATTACGATATTTTAACTTACTTGCCAGATGATGTAGCAACAATTCAAGGACAAAATATTTTGTCTAAACAGTTCAACATGGGTTCGTTTGCAGTTTTGATTGTAGATGATGACATGAGAGCTAAAGATATTTTAAGTATGGAAGATAAGATTAAGGAGATTGAATGTGTAGACAAGGTTGTTGGTGTTTACGATATTCTTGGAACTCAGGTTCCTCTTGATTCTCTTCCAGATGATGTTAAGGGAAAGATTAGTGCAGAGGGCAAGACACCAATTCTTGTTACCTTTAAAACAGGAATTGCGGCTGATGATACTCTTAAGGCTATTGATGACATTAGAGATATTGCAAAGGAAAAGTGTGCGGTTGCAGGTTTATCGGCAACAGAGGACGACATGAAGGATATTTTGAATTCTGAAATGGCAATTTATGTTGTGGTTGCAGCTGTTCTTTGTATGATAGTTTTAAGTATAGCACTTGATTCTTATATAGTTCCTCTATTTTTATTGGGAAGTATAGGTATTGCAATTTTATATAATATGGGAACAAACATTATGTTTGGAGAGATTTCTTATATTACAAAAGCTATTGCAAGTGTACTTCAATTAGGTGTCACAATGGATTTCTCAATATTCTTGTATCACAGCTACATCAAAGAAAAACAAACCTCTAAAGATATATACGAGGCTATGGAAAAAGCTATTACGAGTACAATTTCATCTGTTGTAGGAAGTTCTATAACAACAATCGCAGGTTTCTTGGCATTATGTACAATGCAACTTGCAATTGGTAGAGATATAGGTTTGGTAATGGCAAAGGGTGTTTTAATTGGATTAATTTGTGTTGTAACAGTTTTACCTGCAACAATACTTGTATTCGACAAACTAATAGAAAAAACATCACATAAGGTTATATTACCAGAGTTTACACATTTGATAGATTTTGTTGTAAAACATTACAAAGCTGCAATTATAGCATTCTTGATACTATTAGTTCCAGCAATTTATGGAAACAGTCATGTAAATGTATATTACAACATTAATAGTTCATTACCAGAAAGTTTGGCTAGTGTTCCAGCAAATAAAGCATTAGCAGATGACTTCAATATGGTTTCTACACAGATTGCATTAGTAAATAAAGATATGCCAGATTCAAAGGTTAAAGCAATGTTAGACGAAATTGATAGCTTAGACGGTGTAGAATGGTCAATTGCAAAAGCAAAGATTACGAATGGATTAGTTCCAGACGAGATGATTGATGACGAGATAAAGAGCATTTTCGAGAGTGACAAGTATCAAATGATTGTTATAAACTCAAGTTATGAGACTGCAACAAACGAAGAAAATGAATTAGTAAATAAGATAAATGATGTAATAAAGAAATATGATGAAGACGGAATTCTTGCAGGAGAAGCTCCTCTTATGAAAGACTTAGTAGAGATTGCAGACCAAGACTTCAACAGTGTAAATATAAGTTCAATAGCGGTAATATTTATCTTAATGATATTCGTATTCAAATCAGGTTCGATACCATTCATATTAATAGCTGTAATAGAGTTTGCAATATTTGTTAATATGTCTTGCACATGTTATGCAAATGTAACAATTCCATTTGTTGCTTCTATAGTAATTGGAACAATTCAGTTAGGAGCAACAGTCGATTATGCAATATTAATGACTAACAAATACTTAGATGCAAGATGTGACGGAAAGAATAAACAAGAATCTGCAAAATATGCACTTGAAAATTCAGCAAAATCAATAATAGTAAGTGCATCATGCTTCTTTGCAGCAACATGTGGAGTCTCAATAATATCAAAGATAGATATGATAGGTTCAATATGTACATTAATTTCAAGAGGTGCTCTAATAAGCATGGTTGTAGTAATTACAATGTTACCAGCATTCTTAATGGTATTTGATAAGATTATTTGCAAGACTACTAAACGAACTAGACATGCAGATATAAAATATTAGACCACTAAATAATTACAATTTTACCTGCGTCAAACAACATTTAAAACGCGGTTACATACACAAAGTATGCGCCCTTGCCTTTTAAATATCGTTTTCCTTGTTAAAATTTAATTCTTTAGGGTCAAATTAGAAAGGAAGTAAAATATTATGAATAATAAAAAAATAATGTCAAAGGTTATTGCTTCATCTTTAGTGCTAGCATTAGGAACAATTAATGCGGTTCCAGTTTTCGCATATAGCAAAGATGAGACTGTTTATACTAATGCAAATGCAAATGGTAGTTCATACCAAACAATAGTAAGTGAGCATTTAAAGAATTCTGACAATGCAGAATTGCTAAAAGATATGTCTACATTATTAAACATAAAGAATACTAATGGAGATGAAGAAGCATCTCAAAATGGAACTTCACTTGAATGGAAGACATCTGGAAATGATATTTATTATCAGGGAAATACCGATAAAGAATTACCATTAGATTGTACAATTAAATACGAATTAAACGGAGAAGAGATTGCTCCAAATGATTTAATTGGCAAGAGCGGAAATGTAAAAATAACAATAGAATATACAAATAAAGAAGAAAGATTTGTTAATATAAATGGTAAGAGCGAGAAAATGTATGTACCATTTGTTGTAATGGCTGGAACTATGTTAGATAATACAAAAATGAAGAACATAGAAGTTACAAATGGTAAAGTTTTAGACAACGGTCAAAAGACAGTAGTTGTTGGTCTTGCTTGCCCAGGACTAATAGAAAGCTTAGGATTAGAAGATGAAGATTTACCAGATTTCAATAAAGTTGAAATAAGCTTTGAAGCAACAGACTTCGAAATGGAAAATATAATGTCATATGCAACACCAAAAATATTTGATGATGCTGATATTTCTGCAATGGATAAATTAGACGAAGTTTATAGCCAGATAAATGATTTAAAATCTGCTTCAACACAATTAGTTGAAGGAGCAAAGACTTTACAAGACGGAACAGAAGAATATGTTTCAAAGAGTACAGAATTTGCTGATGGATTAGAAACATTCAATCAAGGAATAAACACAGCTACAAACAGCTACAATAAAATAGACGAAGGAATTGATTCTGTAAATTCAAACATAAGCACAATAAAGAATGGTGCAAGCAAATTAAATAAAGGTGCAAGTGATTTAAGTGATGGATTAAATTCATTACAAACAGGAGTATCTGCCGGAAAAGAGCAAGCTGTTTCTTCATTAGAGGAAAGTAGCAAAACATTATCTGATGGAATAGACCAAATAATAGCAGGAAAAGACCAAGAAGTAGAAACAATAAAAGAGCAAGTTATAGAAAATGCAAACAGCAAATTAGCAGAAGGATTAAAAACAGGAGTAAGCTCAGCAGTATCTTCTGCAATAGATAGCACAATGGAAAAGAAAATGGCAAGCATAAAAAAAGAAATTCTTGCAGATGAAACATTAACAACTGAAGAAAAACTCGCAATTCAAAAATCACTTTCAAGTATATCAATATCAGATGCAGAAAAACAAGCTATGTCAAAACAAATTGGAACAGCAATAGATAGTGCAGTTACTCAAACAACAAAGGCACAAGAAGCGGGATTAGATGCAATAAATGATAATGAAAAAGGAGTAAAAGCTGGATTAAATACATTAAAGACAAAAGCTACATCAAGCATAAAGAGCGGAATAAGCGAAATTTCATCAGGATTTGATGCCATAACAGACGGAACAACAGAACTAATAGCAGGCTCAAATGAATTAAAGAATGGTACATCAACATTAAGCCAAGGAACAAGCAAATTACAAACAGGAGTTAGCACACTTGCCAGTGGTTCAAAAGAATTAAAAACAGGATTAAGCACATTAAATACATCAAGTGATAAGTTAAACAGTGCTAACAAGCAATTATTAGAAGGTGCAAGTACAATATCTGACGGTGCTAAAACACTAGCAGAAGGAATATCTGAATTTGATAAAGAAGGAATAAACAAAATAGTTTCAATGGTAAATGGAGACGTAAAAGACCTACAAACAAGAGTAGAAAAACTACAAGACTTAGCAAACGAATATGATAGCTTTGCAGGAAAAGACGAAGAAGCGGAAGGAACAACAAAATTCATATTTGTAGTAGATAGCTTGAAAAAAGACAGCAAAAAAGAAGAAAGTAATATGCCAGTAGAAAATAGCGAAAGCGTTGCAAATAACGAAGAAAATAAAGAAACAAATTCAGGAAAATAGATATATATTGTAAAATAAAGTAAAAAAATAAAATACGAATATAAAAAAGTATCTTGATTTTATCAATAATAGAGTATATAATGAATATACTAACAGAGATAGAAAACTATCAAAACTAGGTAAAACGAACCTTTAGGAATATCCTATAAAGAGTTTGCAAAACATTAGGTTAGAACGAGCCTTTAGTTATAAAAAAACTATAAACGAGTTCACGAAACATTAGGTTAGAACGAACCTTTAATTTTATTAAAAAGAAGTTCACTAAAAAATAGGGGATGCATTTATAAAAATGTATTCCTTTTTTCTATTTGGAGGGAAAAATGTCGAAAATAGAGAATCTGAATTTTTATATAGTAGAAGATGGGTATATAGAATATGCAAGTAGATGGGATCATCATATTGCCTATAATAAAAACAATAAAAGGCCATATGTTGGAATTGTATTTAAAATTAATGATTTTTCATATTTTTCTCCAATGTTTTCGCCGAAGAAACAGCATGAAGGATATAAAGAAAATTTGACATTCTTTAAAATGTATGGAAATGCAAATAAGAGAGATTACCTTGGATTAATAAGATTTGCTGATATGATTCCTGTTCCTGAAAAAGCTATTAAACAGTTAGATTTTAGAGACTATCGTAATTTGTATAGTATGTTACTGGTTAAGCAGTATAACTACATTAATATACCAGAAAATAAAAAAAGAATAAAAGAAAAAGCAAAAAAATTGTATAATATTATTAACAGTGATAAGGAAAACAAGACTACATATTTTTACAAAAAATTGTGTTGTAATTTTAAACTGTTAGAAGGGAAATTAACAAGATATTAAATAATTAAAATCAGTTTATTTATAAAAACAATTTACATTTCCTCTTTTATATGATAATATTTGCATTATTAAAAATTTGGGAGGAACCATGATTAAACGAATTATTTTTGACATAGACAACACATTAATAGATTGGAAGGCTGAATACTGGGATTGCTTGAAAAATGTTTTTGACGAGCTTAATTTACCATATTCAAGTGAGACTAAAGCAAAAATTCAGCATGCTGTAGACAACTATGAAGACGGTACAAATTTTACATACACAAAAGAATCTATGATGAATGCTATAGAAGAAGAATTAGGATATAAATTGCCAGAGAGCTTTTTTGATATATGGATACGATATTTGGGTATGTGCGTACCAGAAAAAGCTGATGATGAAGTTGTATACACATTGCAATATTTGAAACAAAAATATGATTTAGTTGTTCTTTCAAATTGGTTTAAAAAATCGCAAGATGAAAGATTAAAAAGGCTAGGGTTAGATAAGTATTTTTCAAGAACATATATGACAGAAAATATACCGATGAAACCTAACAAAGAAGCATTTGAAATTGCTAAAGGACCATATGAATTTTCAGAATGTGTAATGGTAGGAGATAGCCTAAAAACAGATGTGACAGGAGCTGTAAATGCTAATATGAACGTGATATTCTATGATAGAAACAATATAAAAATAAATCCCAATAAACATATAATGGCTACTATTCGTAAATTTACAGAACTAACTGATATTTTATAATAATATTTATTATTGTATAAAAAATTACAAAATAGTCACATAAATTATTGAATTTACTGTTGCCAATTGGACGAAAAAGTAGTAATATATAGGAAGCAAAAAGTAGACAAGCTTTATGGGTTATAGGACACTCCCAGAAACCTAAATTTATAATAAACAAGGATGTAAAAAATGAGATACACAGAACAAGATAATGAAGACGATTTAGTAAGAATTAAAGTAATTGGTGTTGGTGGTGCTGGAAACAACGCTGTAAATAGAATGATAGATGAAGGAATACGTAATGTACAATTTATTGCGATAAATACAGAAGAACAGGCTTTAGCACAAAATAAAGCTACAACTGTTATGCATATTGGAAAAGGTACAACAAAAGGTTTAGGAGCTGGAGCTAACCCTGTTTTAGGAGAAATGGCTGCAAGAGAAGATGAAGAAAATATAAAGAAAACATTAGCAAATACAGACATGGTATTTGTAACATGTGGTATGGGTGGAGGCACTGGAACAGGTGCTGCCCCAGTTGTATGTGAAATAGCAAAATCAATGGGAATTTTAACAGTAGGAATTGTAACAAAGCCATTCTTATTTGAGGGAAGAAAAAGAAAAGCAAATGCTGATGATGGTATTGTTAGAATGAAGAAAAATGTTGATGCTCTTATAGTTGTAGAAAATAACAACTTATTAAAAGCAATGCCAAAGGGAACAACAATGATACAAGCATTCCAAGAGGCTGATAGTGTTCTAAGAAAAGGTGTTCAAGGTATAACAGACTTAATAACAATACCAGGATTTATAAATATAGATTTTGCAGATATAAAAACAATAATGAGAGATAGTGGAATTGCACATATGGGTGTTGGTGTAGCTGAAGGCGACCAAAGAGCTTTAGATGCTGCAATGGCTGCTATGGATAGCCCACTTCTAGAAACATCTGTAAAAGGTGCAAAGGGATTAATCGTAAACGTTACAGGTGGTATGGACTTAGGACTAAGTGAAGTAAGCACAGCTGTTGGATACATAAAAGAATTCTTAGATCCAGAAGCAAACATAATCTTCGGTACAATAGTTGATGAAAGAATACACGATGCAATAATGGTAACAGTAATAGCAACTGGAATAGAAGAAAATGCAGATGCAAAAGTAATAAAGTATAATATATAAAAAATAAATATATAGAGGGCACAGCGAGTAAAACGAGCAGTGCCCTTTTATCACGTCATACCACCCTACGAAGGAGGAAATGGCACGATCTGGATGAACTTAGCGGATCATATGGATTGGTCTGAATTGCTAATTAAAAATCATTCACAACCTTATGTAAAGTTCATATTATATAAAAGAGAAGTCCTAATAAAATTACGTTTTATAGGTAAAATAATAGGGTTTCAAGGAGGAACTTTACGTGAGTATTAATAGTACGACACAAATTGCTATTGGTTTATTAGTACCTTTTATAGGAACAACACTACGGTTCTGCTTTAGTATTTTTGTTAAAGAAAGAAATTAAACCGATAATACAAAAATTATTACTTGGATTTGCTGCAGGAGTAATGATAGCCGCTTCTGTATGGTCACTTCTAATTCCAGCAATAGAAATGGCAGAAACTCAAGGAAAACCTGCGTGGTTACCCGCTTCTGTTGGGTTTATGATAGGAATTGTAACATTAATTGGTGTAAATAATCTGGCAGAAAAAATAGAAAAAAGAAACAATAAGAAAAACGAATGTGTTATTTGTGATGATATCGAAAATTTATTAGACGCAGAAGAAAATGATGAAAAAAATGTAATAAAGAATAAAGAAAAATTAACCATCAAAGAAAAAGTAAAGAGTACTACAATGCTAATGCTTGCAGTAACACTACATAACATTCCGGAGGGAATGGCTGTCGGGGTTGCGTTTGCAGGACTTTTCTCACAAAATACAGGAATAACACTCGCAGAAGCATTTGCGTTAGCTATTGGAATAGCGATACAAAATATACCAGAAGGGGCAATTATATCAATGCCACTTCATAGCTCTGGAAAAAGTAAATTTAAGTCATTCTTAGGAGGTACTTTATCTGGAATAGTAGAACCAATTGGGGCAATAATAACCATTGCATTAACGAGGATTGTGGTGCCAATTTTACCATATTTTCTATCATTTGCAGCAGGAGCAATGATTTACGTAGTATCATCTGAGCTAATACCTGAAGCACAAGCTGAAAAAAAATCAAATTTAGTGACTATTAGTGTGGGGGTAGGCTTTGTAATAATGATGCTTTTGGATGTTGCTCTAGGATAGAAATTGACATAATTAATGCAAAATGGTATAATAAATTTTGTTGGCAATACACCAGTACTCTCTGCACAAGAGTACGCAATCTACGTAACCAAAGTGGTATGTAGAAAAGAAAGGAGAGTCAATATGACTCTAAAAAAAGCGATAGCAAAGGCATGGCTAGCTTTTGCAATAAGCCTGACAACACTTGCATTATTTTGCATAAATGCAAGTGCGGCGGCAAAAACAACAGTTGTATTGATTGACGAGACCTATTCGTCGCGGTACTTTAGCTATGAGCCGACTGTCTCGGAGTACTTGAATAACACATCTGTTGACATTGTTTGGTTCGGAAAGAATGGCAAGACTGCACTCTATGATGAAGTGCAGAAAGCTATTGATGACGGCTATGTTAACATATACATCATCAGCGACTGTTGGAACACTACGGGCAGAGACAGAGTAGAGGCAAACAATACTCAGATAACATTGCTTACTCCGTATTTCGAGTCAAAGGATGTTGATAAGCATCTCTCTGATGTGGTTGAAAAACTCACCACTACTTCTACAGTAAATGTGGAATATTGGGGCAAGTGGTCTAAGGTAAAGAGCGTGCCAACTCTTGAACCTGAAACAGACCCTGATGAGGACCCGATGTATCGTACTACTGAAGTAGATGAAGACATGTTGGAAAATTTGGAGACTCTTTCAGATGAAAAAGATGTTGCTAAGACAGCTAATACCTTGAACAATGCAATTCTCGAAGATATGGAGATTCCTCGCGAATCATATATCTTGGGAGACTGTTCTGGTAGTATGGCTGCATTTCAAGAAGATGTGCTTCAAAAGGTACAAGTCTCTGAAGGCAAGAAGTATGTGTTTGCAGAGAAAAGCGAAGAGTTCTCTGAAAATAGGAGTGTCTTGGATTATGATATTGGAGGTGCAACTGATATTGTTGAAGCAATCAATGTCGCTCTGAAAGAAGCACCTAAAGATGCACACATCTATTTGTTGTCTGACCTCGGAAATAATTGCGAAAGCGTTTTTGATGAAGATGCTTGCAGCAGTTTCGAAGGAATTGTAACCATTGTGTACTATCCTAGTGAGTACGAATATTCCGTTAGAAAGTTCATCGAAAGAATGCAAGCACAAATGCCTAAGGCAACCTTTGAAATCTGCTAACAAGATTTTGAAAGCTAAAACCTAATTCCCCCTATATAGTGTGCAGACTATGTAGGAGGGCTTTTATAATATAGTAAGAAAAATGTCGAACGATTATAATAAAATTTTTGCCAAAGACATTGAAAAAATTTAAAAATATAGTATAATAATACTTGAAACTCTTGTTTTTCAAGTAACTGAATTTCAGTGCGAGATGTTAGTAATCAAAGATTACTAAAAAAACTAGGTATGTTAACGGCATACCTAGTTTTTTTGTCAATTTTTGAATGCATCAATAATTGACTTTAGCTCTATTAAAATTTTCAAGATATATTTAAGTATAATAACTACAATATGTAAAAACTTGAGAAATTTTTTAGAACTTTTTTGTCTCTTGTTTTTCTTGTTCTTCAAGTGTATCACCTCCTCTCAGCACAAGATGACATAATTATAATATATAGCGAGTGCAAATGTCTGTCGAAATATGTAGCGTAATTAAAATTTTTAAAAATTTAGAAAATATAAAAGGTTCTGATTGACGTAAACTGCTCAAAATAGTATAATTATAGGTAGATTTTTAGAAAAGGAACGAAAATGTGTACTGTTAGATTAGAAAATATAAAAATTAGGCAAGATTTATCGAATGATGAGGTTGCAAAAATTGCCTATACAAAATTTAATATTCCGCAGGAAAGTGTAATAGACTATAAAATTGTAAAAAAGTCGATTGATGCAAGAGATAAGAATGATATTTTTTACAATTATTCTATTGTTGTTTTCTTGAAGGAAAATTTTAAGGTTAGCAAGTTATTGAAAAACAAAAATGCTAGCTTAATTGAGCAAGAACTAAAGCAGAAAACAGTATTGCACAATGATTTAAAATCCTATAATAGACCAGTTATAATTGGAGCCGGTCCCGCAGGGTTATTTTGTGCACTTACTCTTATCGAGAATGGAATTAAGCCAATAATTGTAGAGCAAGGTAAAACTGTAGAAGAAAGACAGAAAGATGTTGAATTGTTTTTGAAAGAACGTATGTTGAACACTTGTTCGAATGTGCAGTTTGGCGAAGGAGGAGCAGGAACTTTTTCTGATGGAAAGCTTACAACAAATTTACATAGTTCGCTATGCAAAGATGTAATAGATACATTTGTTAAGTTTGGAGCACCAGAAGAGATTTCATATATAAATAAGCCACATATAGGAACAGACAATTTAGTAAAAATTGTTGCAAATATCAGAAAGTATATAGAAAACAATGGTGGCAAATTTATGTTTGGTACCAAAGCTGTAGATTTGGAAATTGAGAATAATCAAGTAAAATCTGTTATAGTTAGTAGAATACAGGAAAGTACAACTATTGATAAAATTGAAACTGACACAGTAGTTCTTGCAATAGGTCATAGTTCAAGAGATATGTTCAAGAAGCTATATGAAAAACATGTAGAAATGGAGAAAAAGAATTTCTCTGTTGGTGTTAGAATAGAGCACAAGCAACAGATGATAAATGAGTCTCAATATGGGAAAAATCCTAAATTAAAGTTACCACCTGCAGAATATAAGCTTGCATACCACGGAGAAGATAGATCGTGCTATACGTTTTGTATGTGTCCAGGTGGAACAGTAATGGCTTCTTCTAGTGAAGAAGGTACTATTGTAACAAATGGAATGAGTACATTTGCAAGAGATGGAGAAAATGCTAACAGTGCAGTCTTGGTAAATATTACACCAGAAGATTTTAAGGGAGATTCTCCTTTAGAAGGAATGTACTTTCAACAAGAACTTGAAGAAAAAGCATTCAAACTTGGCGGAAGCAATTACAATGCTCCAATACAGAGGGTAGAAGACTTCTTAAATGATAAGAAATCTACTTTTATAGGAGAAGTTAAGCCAACATATAAACCCGGCGTGACTCTTGCAAATTTACAAGAAATCTTACCAGATTTTGTGACTAAAACTTTAAAAGAAGGATTAATATATTTTGATAAGAAAATAGCAGGTTTTGCAAGTGCTGATGCAATATTGACAGGAGTAGAAACAAGAAGTTCATCTCCTGTTACGATAAAAAGGAATGAACAAAAGATGGCAAGTGTGCAAGGTATATACCCTTGTGGAGAAGGTGCTGGATATGCAGGCGGAATAATGTCTGCAGCAGTAGACGGAATAAAAGTAGTAAATGCAATTCTCGCCCAATAGGGACGCCCCTTTTTGGGCAAACTTATAGAAAATCCAATTTTATTTTACAAAATTCCGGTATGTATTATTAGCAGTAGCTCATTCGAACTACTCAAAAAGCGAATTTTGCAATGATTTTAAAGTTGGTATTATATTACGAAAGGATGAAAATATGAAAAAAGTTTTACTAGGTATGAGTGGTGGTGTTGATAGTAGTGTTTCTGCCATTCTATTAAAAGAGCAAGGATATGATGTAATTGGAATAACTTTAGAACTATTTGGCGGTACTTGTTGCAATACTGATGCGATTGTTGGTGCTAAGCAAATATGCAATTCTATTGGAATACCACATATAACATATAATTTAAAAAAAGAGTTTCAGTGCAAGGTTATTAATAATTTTATAGATGAATATTCTAACCAGAGAACTCCAAACCCATGTATAGAATGTAATAAATACATGAAGTTTGGAGCAATGTATGAAAAGGCGAAAGAGCTTGGATGTGATTATATTGCAACAGGGCACTACGCAAAAATGGAGTATTCTGACGAATATGGAAAGTATGTTTTAAGAAAAGCCCAAAATTTAAGTAAGGATCAAAGCTATGTTTTGTATAATATGCCAAAACAGTTGCTTGGAAAAGTATTATTCCCATTAGGTAATTTCGAGTCTAAAGAAGATGTAAGAAAAATTGCAAAAGAGCATAATTTATCTGTTGCAAGCAAGCCTGATAGTGAGGATATCTGCTTTATTCCAGACGGAAATTATAAAAAATTTTTAGAGCAAAATTCTAGTATAGTTCCTAAAGAAGGGAATATTGTAAATAGAAAAGGCGAGATTTTAGGAATACATACTGGACTTTACAATTATACAATAGGACAAAGAAAAGGACTTGGCATTTCATATAAGGCTCCACTATTTGTAATAGGATTTAACAAAGAAAGAAATGAAGTAATAGTTGGCGAGCAACAAGAACTTTACAGAAAAGAAATGAAGGTAAATGAAGTAAACTTATTGCTTATGGATAAAATAGAAATGACTCTAGACGTAACAGTAAAAATAAGATATGCTAGCAAGCCTGCTGAAGCAATAATAAATCAGACAGAAGCGGGAAATATACAGGTTATATTTAAAGAACCACAACGTGGAATTACACCTGGCCAATCTGCTGTATTCTACATAGGAGATGTAGTTGTTGGCGGGGGAAAAATTCAAGACTAGATTTTACTGATTAAACACAGAAAAGACATACATTTGCTATATATTAGATTTATTCAGAAAACAAGTAATATAATTTTATTTGATATATGGCCATTTGGGAAAACTTGACCTTATTTAAAAAAATGAAATTATAGTTATATGTTTATAGCTTTTTCGCCCAAAAAGGGGCGTCCCTAATGGGCGAAGATTATTGGAAGGAATGAATTTATTATAAGAATAGCAGAGTATGAGGAGCTAGAAGCGGAAATTAATATAAATAACGAAAAGTTTAAAGATTTAATGTATATATATGGCTTAGCTCTAAAAGAGGTTGAAAAGAAAATAGATATAATTCGTTATGATTATGAGTATTTTAATAAATATGATTCGATTGATCATGTTATGACGAGAATAAAATCGCCAGAAAGTATATTAAATAAGCTGAAAAAAGATGAAATGGAACCAACTTATAAAAACTTAGTAAGTGATATAAATGATGTAGCTGGAATACGTATTATATGTCCACTCAAAAGTGATATATTTACTATTAGAAAGTATATTCGAGAATTTAATGATATAAATGTAATAAAAGAAAAAGATTTTGTAACACACCCAAAAGAAAGTGGATATACAAGCTATCACATGGTTGTTAAGGTCCCAGTAGCAATAGACAATGATATTAGTATGGTAAAAGTAGAAATACAAATTAGAAGTTTAGCAATGGATTTCTGGGCAAGTTTAGAACACAAAATAAAATACAAACCAAATGGAGAAATAAACGAAGATGTATCTAAAGAACTGGTAAAATGTGCTAGAGACATAAACAAATTAGACAACAAAATGATAAAATTATTCAAAAAATAAATACAAGTATTGACAAAGACTTAAAAAACTAGTATAATTTGAAGGTACGAAAAAAGTAAATATATTAATAATATATACATAAGCAAAGCGTGTGAGGAGGGAATAGAAATGGCACAACCAAAAAGAAGATGGTCAAAAGCTAGAACAGGCTTAAGAAGATCAACATGGAAACTAGAAAATAAGAACTTAGTAGAATGTCCACATTGCCACGAAAAAATGATGCAACATAGAGTTTGCCCAAGCTGTGGTTACTATGATGGAAAAAAGGTTATCTCAACAGAAACAGCTGAAAACTAATTAAAAAAATATATTTTTTGTAACAATATCATTTAGGTATTGTTATTTTTTTGTGTTATTGATATACTGTGCATTAACAAAATATAAGAAATACGAGATATAATCAAGCACTAATGTAGAAAATTAAAATATGTATTAATTGTATTGGAACTGTATGAAAGGAAAGCTAATTAATGAAAAAAATTATAGAAAATATACGAAAAGATAAAGTAATACATTATATAATAATAATTGCTGCAAGCTTAATTGCAGCTATTCCATTAATTAATTTAAGAATATATGGCACGGATGATGGATATGTACATATGCTCAGAATTTTTGGAATGGAACAAATTTTAAAAGAACAAAATTTTCCTCCTTTTATATATAGCAAATTTGCAAACGGGTTTGGATATGCAATAAATCTATTTTATAGTCCAATTGTTACATATGGACCATTATTTTTTAGAATATTTGGATTACACTATTATACATGTTTAAAATTATTTGCATATAGCACAATATTAATATCTTGTTTTACGATGTATAATTTTCTATATGATGTATCAAAAAAACGCGAAATTGCAATTCTAGGAGCCGTAATCTATGCTTTTATACCATATAGATTAGAAACTATATTTAACAGATTTGCAATAGGAGAATTTACCGCCTATATATTCTTTCCAATGTTATTCCATGGATTATTTAATTTACTAAAAGGTGATGGAAAGAAACACTATTATATTGCAATAGCAGCAATAGGACTTATATTAACACATACAATTTCAACAGAATATTCTGCAATATTTGCACTATTATATATAGTATTTAATTTTAAACAATTAAAAAATAAAGGTGTAATCAGAAAAATAGCAATAAATGTAATATTTATTTTAGCTATTACCACATTCTTTACTGTACCATTAATGGAACACAAGATATTAGGAAACTATGTGATATTTAATTCGACATCTATGAAATCGCTTCCAAGTGATGTGCAAAATTCTACAATAAAAATATCACAATTATTTAAAGATATTGGCGAAGTAAATGGCGTTAGCTTTAAAATTGGAATTCCGTTAATTATATTAACGCTATTGGGAATTGTTTCATATAAAAAGGTGGACAAAAATATAAGAAGTGAATATATTACTTTTACTGTAATAGCTATGATATCATTAGCAATGGTAACAAAATTATTTCCATGGATAATAATGCCTAAGATACTTACAACACTTCAATTTGCATGGAGAATGCAGGCTTTCTTTGAATTTGCACTTTCAATTATATGTGCGATAAATTTATATTACTTTATAGATATAATATGCAAAAAGAGTAGTAAAAATAGTAAAGACACTAAAGTCCATACTAAAACAGAAAATTTATATAATATGTTGTTATTATTTGCAATAATAGTAATTATAACCTCAATGATGAAAATAGACTATAATTATAGTTATGAGAAAGAAAAGTTTTTAACTGATGAAGAGTACGAAACAAAAATAAACGAGAAAAATTCTATATGGTCGATTAATAGAGAGTATTTACCAGAAAAAGTTGACGTAAAGAAACTTGGAAAGAGCTACTTAGATTATAGAGAAAACAGGGTATATGTATTAGATGGAAATGCAACTATTATAAATGAAAAAAAGGAAGATTTACAATTAGAATTTGATATAGAAAATTATAAAGCAAACACAATTTTGGAATTACCTTACATATACTATTTAGGCTATACAGTTACAACAGAGCAAAATGAAAAGATACAAGTGTTTGAATCTGATAATGGGATGCTAGCAATAAAGCTAGATGAAAATATAGAAAGTGCACATATAACTGTTAAATATACGGGGACTATAATAGAGAAAGTATCATATTTGATATCAGCTATTTCAATAATAACTTTTATAGGATATGTAATTTACAGCAAGAAACAAGATATATAATTATTAAAAAGTGTTAAAATAATATAGCTGAAGAAAATCATATATATTTCTATTAGCAAATGTAGCAAAATGAGAAAGGAATGGAAGTTGAAATGACTAAACTTCTAAACAAAATAAAAGATAACAAGGAATATTTATACATACTATTAATTAGCATAATAGTATGTATTCCCTTGATGAATAAGAATATAAACATATATATAGATGACGGCATCCAACATGTATGCAGATTAATTGGAACATATCAAACTATCAAAAGTGGAGAAATGCTTCCCATGATAATGTCTAATTTATGCAATAATTTTGGATACTCATGGAACATATTTTATAGTCCATTAACAGCATATGCTCCATTAATCTTTAAGATATTCAATTTTACATTTACAAATTGTTTAAAGATATTTATATTTGCAGTAACATTATTATCTGGAATTACTATGTATACATTTATGATGAATGTAACCAAAAATAAAAATGTTTCTCTGTTATCATCAATTCTATATGTACTTGCACCATACAGGATAACAGACATGTACATAAGAATAGCGGTAGCAGAACTTGCCTCATTTGTATTTATACCAATAATATTTGATGGCTTGTATTCTGTACTAAAAGAAGAAAAGTTATCGTTTAAGCTAATCTGGGGAACGGTAGGACTAATACTAACACATACGGTTATTACTATGTACATGGCAATAATATGCCTATTATATTTGGTATTTAATATTAAAAAATTAAAAAGCGTTAAGGTCATACGTATATTAGTAATAAGCCTAGTATTTATTTCATTAATAACAAGCTTCTATTGGGTAGGACTGCTACAACATCATAATGCTACAAGCTATGAAGTATTTGTGCCAGGACGTATGGAAGTAGGAAATAAGCTAGAATATTATAAAACAGAATTCTATCAGTTATTTCATACAAACAAAGACCAGACAATGATTTATGCGATAGGTCTGGTTACTGTATTAGGACTTGTTCTAACACCAATAGCGTGGAAAAATGTAGAAAAAGATTATAAGAGAACATATGTACTGTTTTTGATATTTGGAATTATTTTAATCATAATGACATTAACATTCTTTCCATTCGAAAAGTTACCAAGCATATTTAAAATGATACAATTTACGTTTAGACTATATGAATTTACAGCATTCTTCTTCGCCTTTGTAGCAGGAATAAATTATGGGATTATAATAAAGAACTTTAAGATATTCGATGTAATTGTGCTAACTATTATTTCAACATTATTGTTGATTCCGTATAATAGCAAATTGGAATATGAATTGTCTACGAATGAAGATAGATTGATAAAAGGAGTACGAGTAACAGAAAACACTGGAAGAGTTCATGCTGGAATGGCAAGCATGGAATATTTACCAAGCAAAGCATTTAAAGTATTAAATACTTATATTGCAAATAGAAAAGATGAACCAATAATAATGAGCGGAGAAGCGGAAATATTAAATTACAACAAAAATGGGACAAACTTAGAATTTGAATTGAAAAATGAGCAAGAAGCGGGCAATCAAAATAATAAGACAGAAGCGGGACTTACAATTGAACTACCATATATTTATTATTTAGGATATAGAGTGTATGCAAATGGCAGTGAAATTGAATATACAGAATCAGACAATGGATTTGTACAAATAAAAATCAATCCAGCATTGTATGAACAGGATGTAAAAATAAATGTGAAGTATACTGGAACAAATGAAATGATTGTAGCAAGTGTTATTTCTATAGTAAGTGCAATGATAATAGTGATAAGTGAAATAATACTAAATATGAAAAATCTAAAGTTAAAACGGGATATAAAGATATATCTCGTTTTAATTTTATTTAAAACAAAAGCTTGTCATTTTATGTATTTTATAGTAAAATACATAATGTAATTTGAAAAATTAATTTTATAAGAAGGTGAAAAAATGTCAAAACCAATGGTTGCAATTGTTGGTAGACCAAATGTAGGAAAATCAACATTTTTTAATTATATAGTTGGAAAAAGAATTTCAATAGTAGAAGATACTCCAGGTGTTACAAGAGACAGAGTCTACGGCGAAGCTAACTGGAGAGGTAGAAGTTTTACATTAATAGATACAGGGGGAATAGAGTTTGACGATTCTAATGACATTTCTATTCAAATGAAGGAACAAGCTGATATTGCTATTGCTATGGCAGATGTTATTATATTTTTGACTGATGCAAAGCAAGGTATTACATCAGCAGATACAGAAATCGCATTAATGCTTAGAAAGTCTAAGAAGCCAGTAATTTTGGTTTGCAATAAGGCAGATAATTATGGAAAGGATGCTCCAGAAATTTATGAATTTTATAATCTAGGATTAGGAGATCCATTCAGAGTTTCTTCTGTAAATGCAATAGGAATTGGAGATGTTTTGGACGAAATATATGACAAATTGCCTCCAAAACAAGAAAATGAAGATGACAATCTTCAGATTAAAGTTGCTGTTATCGGAAAGCCAAATGTGGGTAAATCTTCATTAATTAACAAGATTCTTGGAGAAAATAGATTAATTGTAAGTAATATGGCAGGAACCACAAGAGATGCAATAGATTCTGAATTTGAAAATTCTCATGGAAAGTATGTTTTTATTGATACTGCAGGAATTAGAAGACACAGCAAAATAGACGAGAAAATTGAAAAATACAGTGTAGCAAGAACTTTGCTTGCAATAGAAAGAGCAGATGTTTGTATCTTAATGATTGATGCAACACAAGGCGTTACAGAGCAAGATACAAAGATTGCAGGAGAGGCTCATGAGGCAGGAAAAGGCGTTATAATAGCAATAAACAAGTGGGATGAATATGATAAACAAAATGGAACTTTAGAAAAATATACTAAAGATGTATATTTAAAATTACCATATTTATCATATGCACCAATTCTATTCATATCAGCTAAAACTGGGCAAAGAGTAGAAAAATTATTCGATATGATAAATAATGTCGCAAACCAAAACGCATTGAGAGTTTCAACATCTGTATTAAATCAAGTATTAGCAGAGGCAATAGCTGTTGTTCAACCACCAACAGACAAGGGAAGAAGATTAAAATTATACTACATGACACAAGCTTCTACAAAGCCACCAACATTTGTAGTATTTGTAAATGATAAAAAATTGTTCCATTTTTCATACGAAAGATATCTAGTAAATCAACTTAGAAAAGAATTTGGACTTGTTGGAACTCCAATAAGAATGATTGCAAGAGAAAAAATAGAGAAAAATGAAAAGAGTAATACTAAATAAGAAAAAACAAGGTCTAATTGTAAAAGATTATGACTTATAAGAAAGGATTGTGATTATTTATGGCAACATATATTATTGTTTCAATTATAGCATATTTATTAGGAAGTATAAGTTTTTCGGTAATATTCAGCAAGAAATTAGCTGGATTTGATGTAAGAGAAAAGGGAAGTGGAAATGCAGGTACAACCAATGTACTAAGAACAGTTGGTAAAAAAGCTGCAGCTCTAACACTTTTATGTGATTGTTTGAAAGGTGTATTTGCAGTTTTAGTTGCTTTTATAGCAGGAAAAATTGTAAAAGATATAGATTCAAGCTTATTAGTTCAATTAGCAGGAATATTTGTTGTATTAGGACATACTTTTCCAGTATTCTTCAAGTTCAAAGGTGGAAAAGGTGTTGCTACATCTCTAGGCGTACTATTAATAACAAACTGGCAAATAGGATTAATTTGCTTGGTATTTGCATTAATATTAATGGCATTAACAAGATTTGTATCATTAGGCTCAATAGCTGCTGCAATACTATTCCCAGTACTAACAGTATTCATTCATGAAAATTACTTAGTACCAGGAAGTTATGTAATATTTGCTATAATAATGGCTGTATTGGTTGTATTCAACCATAGATCAAACGTAAAAAGACTATTAGAAGGAAAAGAAAATAAACTAAGTTTTAAAGGAACAAAATAAGAACTAAATTAAATGTATAAGCCCTATGACGGAATCAATTTTTTGATGCAATCGGACATAATTTCTTGGTCGGAGCTCCTTCGGACTCCTCAAAGAGCGAAATCAAGTCTCTACGCAAAAAAATACAGATTCCTATAGCGGGCTTTTATAATTATAAAAAAACAGAAGGAAGGAATTTATTATGAAAAACATCGCGATAATAGGAAGTGGAACATGGGGCGTTGCATTGGCAATGCACTTATCAAATATAGGACACAACGTAAAATTATGGGCTTTTATGCAAGAGGAAGCCGACAATATTAACATAGAAAGAAAGTGCAAATTCTTGCCAGATGTAAGAATAAACGACAATATTACATGTTATACAGACATTCAAAAAGTAGTAGAAGGAACAGATATGATTTTACATGTTACACCTTCAAAATTTGTTAGAGAAACTATAAAAAAATATAAAGATTATGTAACAAATCAACCAATAATAATGTGTGCAAAAGGCTTTGAAGCTGAAACACTATGTACACTTAGCCAAATTATAGAACAAGAAATGCCAAATTCAAAATATGGAATATTTTCTGGGCCAAGCCATGCAGAAGAAGTTTCGGTTGGAATACCAACAGCAATTGTTATAGCTTCAAAAGATGAAGAAGTTCGCAATTTAGTACAAGAAACATTCATGAATGAGAAGATGAGAGTATATACATCAGACGATGTAATTGGAGTAGAACTTGGTGGAGCATTAAAAAACATAATTGCTTTCTGCGCAGGAATTGCAACAGAAATTGATTTAGGGGATAACAGCTTCGCAGCATTAATCACAAGAGGATTAGTAGAAATAACAAGACTTGGAACTGCAATGGGAGGTAAACATGATACCTTCTACGGTTTATCTGGATTAGGAGATTTAATTGTAACATGCATGAGCGAACACAGTAGAAATAGAAGAGCTGGCAGACTTATAGGAAAAGGTTATACAGTTGAACAGGCAAGAAAAGAAATTGGAATGGTAATAGAAAGCATAGACAACATAGAAGTCGCATATGCATTATCAAAAAAATATAACATAGAAATGCCAATTGTAAATGCGGTTTATGATGTATTATATAATGGACTAGAACCAAAAAAAGCAGTAACAATGCTAATGACAAGAGCTAAAAAGAGTGAATAAATTAATAAGGAAATCTCTCGTATAAATACCTGATGATGCTATCTGCATTGTTAGGTGTTATTTTTATATAATATCCTTTATCTAAGCAGAGCCACATTGCCATCTCATATCTATCCATATTATCGGCAAAAACGCCTAAAATGGTTGCAATTTCTATTGGATTTTCGTATGAATTTTGCCATTCTAAGGAATGATAATATATATCAAAATTCTGTGAAATTTTTTCATTTATGTCATAATATTTTGAGAGAAATCTAAAAATTTCTCCATCTTTATTACTATAAAATTTTATTGTGGGATGCATGATGTATTCAAATTAATCTTATAAAAATATTTCTATTTTACTGATTAAATCCTTTCTTGTAAATTCTAAAATTATTATTTGATTATTAAAAAAATATATACTTACAATATATAGAATAAAATAGAGCAATTTAGGGAAATTTATATTAAAAGAAAATTGAAGGGATTTTTAAAAATATGAAAAGTAAAAATTGGTTAATTAGCATATTTGCGTTAATAATAATGGTTGCAATAATTGCGGTTACTGTCGTTGTAACTGTTAATAATAAAAAGACGAACCTTAATGAAAAGATTATCTCTGAAATTGATTATCTAGATAAAACGATGATTGCAATGGTAAATAAATTGAATAATTTACAGACTAGTGATGAAATTCATGCAAAAAGGACATCAGTAGAGATTTCTTCACAGAATATTATGACTGATAGTAGTAAAAGTGGGGAAGAGGGTAATTCTAATAGCAAGGGCAACAAAATGGGAGGCACGGATTCTTCAGGCAACAGTGGTTCTGAACAAGGTGCTGGAAACACAGGAGATTCATCTACCAGTACAGAAAAGTATCAAATTCAAAATAATGCAGTGCTACTACGAAACACTTCAGACATTGACTGGAATGAACTGCAAAATCAAGCAGAGAATTTATATAAGTCTTGGACAACAATAACCTTAGACTTAAATACTATGAATGTTACGAGTGAAAATATTTTAGCTTACAATACTAATCTAGATAATTTAATGGTGTCGTTAAAGGAAAAAAATAAAGTAAATTCCGCGATATGCTTAGCAAATATGTATAGTCTAATTCCAAAATATACTAATGAAATTTCGAGTGATACAGCAAAATCTAAACTGGAAAACGTTAAGTCCAACATTATATTTGCATATTCAATAGTAGAGACAGACAGGTGGGATGATGTATTAAAATTACTGGGACAGGCAGAGACAGACTTAACAGAGCTAATGACAATGAAGGAAAATTTATCAACAATGAAAAAACCAAAAATAAATAAAGCTTATGTATTACTTAAAGAACTAATAAAATCAAGTAATGATAAAAATGTAGATATATTCTACTTAAAGTACATTAATTTAATAGAAGAGCTGGATAATCTTTAAAAATAATGCTAAAACATTGATTTTTGCTTTAAGTTGCGGTACAATAGAAAAGGAGTAAATTAAATGGTCGCGTATAGCAAGGCTGAAAGGCAGCGTACGAGGAAAGTCCGGGCCCCACAGAGCAATGATGCTGGATAACGTCCAGTGAGGGCGACCTTAAGGAAAGTGCAACAGAAAATAACCGCCGTAAGGCAAGGATGAAAAGGCGAGGTAAGAGCTCACCGCTGGTATGGTGACATACTAGGCTGTGTAAACCCCATCTGGAGCAACACCGAGATTAGAAGGATAAGACTGCTCGTCATCTTCTTAATTTGGTGGCTTGAGACATGTAGTAATATGTGTAATAGATAAATGACCATTCTAGACAGAACCCGGCTTACAGATTTACTCTTTAATTTAAAATTAGTAATTACATGACTGCAATAGAGGAAACATTTCGATGTTTGCTCTATTTTTTATGTTAGCGTTGAAAAATGAATATATTTGTGGTATAAATATGTGAGAAAATTTTGGAAGGAGATAAAAATGCAAGAACATGTTGAACTTGAAGTGTCTTTGGAAATAATAATGGCAAGAATTGCACAAGCAATATTTAATTTGAACAAGGGAAATGGAGAAGAAAACACTAAAAAGTTAAATGATTTAATTGCTCTACAGGAAGAAGCTTATAAAGGCAACAGAAAAGCTGTTGAAGCAATATTAAACACAAAATAATGGTTTGCTAGATTATTTTTTACAATAAAAAAGAATGTTATAAATACAAATAAAAAGTATTAAAAGAAGGAATTAAAAAATGGAAAGAAGAACTATATCAAAGGAAGTGTATGGTAGAGTTATATCTCTAATACCACAAGAGATTATAGATATGCTGCCGGAAAACCCAGAAAAGCTATTACCATATGCCACTCGAACGAAAGAGGTTCAAGTAACAACAGGAATAAATGATGATGTGAGAGATTTGATGCAAGAATATTTGTTAAGTGATGAGGAATATCTAAAAACTTTTTTCTACGTAATGGCAATAACTTTTTATAATAAAGTACCAGTAGAGAACCCTGAAATTGCAATAGTTGCTGCTCAGACTGGAAGTGGAAAAAGTAATTTGACGGCTAAATTACTTAGGAAAAATGATAATTATATTTTTGTAGATTCGGACAAATATAAACATTTTAGATTTGATGCACAGGAGATTGCAAAAAGATATCCTGTAATATATCCACATTTGACAGCGTCTGATGGATATGACCATGCAGCAAATATTTACGAATATGCAATTGATAAAAAATATAATATTATAAAAGAATCGGCACCATCTGCGAAGAAGGGACTCGTAGACTTAGATAGAAATGTTCTTAAGGCTAAAAATTATAGAATATCGGTCCATATACTTGCTGTTGGAGAATTAAATAGTTTGTTGTCTGTTCATGAAAGGTATGAACTTCAAATTATACACGGATTAAAAACAGCTAAACTTACAGGAATTCCAAGGCATGATGAATCGTACAATGTTTTAATACAAAATGTTAAAGATATAGAGTCTGACAAAGATATATCTTCGATTAATATTTATGTAAGAGGCATTAATGAAGAAGGATACAATCCAAAACAAATATATCCATCAGACAAATTTGCGTCTACAGAAGAAGCCATCATATCGGCAAGAAAGATTGACAATGAAAAAACGATAAAAGAATTTGAACCAAGATATAGTTTGGTTTTAGAAGAAATGAATAAAAGAAATGCACCGCAAGCTCAATATGAACAACTCGAAAAAATTAGGGAGAGATGGGAAAAATTAAAAATAGTGTAAAATCTCTATAAAAAGGATGTTATTATGAATGAAGAAAAAATAAATATAGCTGTAAATATTCTTAATAATCAAATAGCTAAATTAACAAAAGAACTTGCATTCAGTCAAGAATTTGATAATGAATTGCAAGTTAAAATTGATGTGCTAGAAAAAATAAAAATGCAAATCAATTTTGGTAGTATGACTTTTGCAGAGAAGGTAATAGAAAAATATGAAAAAGGAGCTTTATAAAAATGGATGACAGTAAAAAAAGAACTATAACAGAAGAAACATTGAAAAGAACAGTAGAAAAAATGAACCCAGTATTGATTAAATCATTACCAGCAAGTCCAGAAGAAATATTGCCATATGCTCAAAGAAGAACCGATCCAGTTATTTCGAGTAACTTAAGCAGTGAATTAGCAGAGAGAATGAGACAATCAAGATTGTCAGACGAAGATTATCTTGCAACATTGTTTTTATCTATGTATGATGCTTTTTATGATAAAGCAAGCTCAATGTCTCCTACAGCATCAGTTTTAATTGCACAAACAGGAGCCGGCAAAACCAATCTAAGAAAAATATTATTACAACAAAATCCAAATTCGATAATAATAAATTCGGATTCATACAAGAAGTTTAGACCAGATGCAGATGAACTCCAAAAAAAAGACCCTACACATTTTGGGGCATTAACGGGAATAGATTCGTATGACCATGCTAAAAATATTGTAGATTTCGCAACAAGTCATTCATATGACATACTAATTGAAGTTGCACCATCTTTACAACAAGGAATGATTGGAGTCAATATGGAAAAACTAAGACAATGTCAGTATTCAACAAGATTCCATGTTATGGCGGTTGGAGATTTAATAAGCGCTTTAGCAGTGCATCTAAGATATGAAAATGAGTTATCAGTGAGTAAAGCAACGGGGGATGCAAAATTAACAGATTTAAAAAGACATAATGAATCATATATGGCTGTTGAAAAAGTATTAACAGGATTAGACCCAGCAACTATTTCTATATATAGAAGAGGGACTGATTTAGAATCTAGACGTCCTATGCCAATATATAATCCTGCTTTATCTCCAATTCAAATATTAAGAGGTGCAAGAATGACATCAAATCAACTATACATAAATGATGGATTTGAAAAAGATTACAATCTAATATTAGAAGCAATGAGACGTAGAAATGCACCACAAGCACAATTTGATCAACTTGCAAACATTTATAAGATGTATGAAAATTATGTAGAACAAAATGTTTCTATAGAATTGTAGTCTAATATAAAAAATAAAGACATTAAATGCCTTTATTAACTATTTAGCTAATTAAATTTTGAATATCTGCTGGAAGTTTTGATTGAATTTCCAGCTTTTTTGAGGTTATTGGATGAATAAATTCAACTTTATAAGCATGCAAGGCCTGCCTAGTAATTAAATCAGACTCATTGCCATATAAACTATCTCCAACGATTGGATGCCCAATATATGCCATATGTACTCTTATTTGATGTGTTCTGCCAGTTTCTAAATTTACTAAAACTTCAGAAAAGGTCTCATTATTTTTACAAAATTCTTTTAAGACTAAATAATGAGTTATTGCAACATCTCCGTTAGGAGAGATGCATCTTTCTATTATGCTATCTGCTTTACGTGCGATTGGAGCATTGATTGTATCTTGTTTTTTATCAAATACACCTTCGCATATAGCAATATATTCTTTTTTAAATTGCTTATTTTTCATTTGCTTAGACAACATATCATGAATGTATTCATTCTTAGCAAATATAACTATTCCGGAAGTATTTCTGTCTAATCTATTTACAGGTCTAATCTTTTTATGAAGATTTATTGTATCAAGATAATATTTTACTCCATTAGATAGACTATCTTCAAAATGAATTATAGATGGATGAACTGGAATTCCAGCAGGCTTATCTATTATGAGTAAATATTCATCTTCATATAAAACAGACAAATCCATTTTAGTTGGTACAATATTAGAATTATCTTCTTCAAAATCAATGCTGATAGTAATAGAGTCTCCATCGATAATTTCCTTATCTAGATATGTTGAACATCCGTTTAATAAAATTTTGTTATTCTTTTTTAATTTAAGCAAAAGGTTGTACGAAATATTAAATTTCCCAGAAACAACCTGCCTTATGGTATTATAATTATCATTATTTTTTATATATTCTAAAATCATTTTAAACCTCATTATATTAATTATATAAATATTATAACATAATAAACTGCTAAAATGAAAAAAATTACTAGAAAATTAAGCCGATATTAGAAGTTTTATGTAATTTTTCTCTTGTACTTTACACAATTTGAATATATAATATAGATGTCAAAAGTTAAGTACTGATAGGAGGAAAAATAAACATGACATTTATAGAAAAAATGAAGATGCAAGCAAAGCAAGACATTAAAACTATTGTGCTTCCAGAGAGTGAAGATATACGTACTCTTGAGGCAACAGAAATAGTTCTAAAGGAAGGCTTTGCTAATATTATTTTAATAGGTAATCCACAAGAAATAAATGAATTAGCTGAAAAAAATAATATAAACTTAAATGGAGCTCAAATTGTAAACCCTGCAACTTCTGCTGATTTTAGCAAATATGCTAACGATTTATATGAATTAAGAAAAAATAAAGGTATGACTTTAGACCAAGCAAAAGAGCTATTGAAAACAAATAGCAGATATTTTGCAACAATGATGGTAAAAGAAGGAGATGCTGATGGATTCGTTTCTGGCGCATCACACCCAACTTCAGATACATTAAGACCTGCTCTTCAAATTTTGAAGGCTGCACCTGGAACAAAATTGGTATCTGCATTCTTCGTAATGGTATTGCAAGACAAAGAGTTTGGAGATGATGGAGTATTTATATTTGCAGATTCTGGATTAAACGAATATCCAGATGCAGATGCTTTATCTGAGATTGCAATATCATCAAGAAAGAGTTTTAAAGAGCTAATTGGAGACGAACCAAAGGTTGCAATGCTTTCATATTCAACACATGGAAGTGCTCATTCGCCATTAACAGATAAAGTTATAGAGGCAACAAAATTATTGAAAGAAAAAGCACCAGATTTAATATGTGATGGAGAAATTCAGTTAGATGCTGCAATTATTCCAGAAGTAGCCGAAAGAAAGGCTCCAGGAAGCCCTCTACAAGGTAAAGCAAATATATTGATATTCCCAGATTTGGACGCCGGAAACATCGGCTATAAACTAACACAAAGATTCGGACACGCAGAAGCATATGGACCTTTATGCCAAGGTGTTTCCAAAGCCGTAAACGATTTATCAAGAGGTTGCTCAAGTCAAGATATTGCTGGAGTTGTAGCAATAACAGCAGTTCAGGCTCAAAAAATAAATTAGATGTTATGCAAATCAACAATAGAAATAATTTGTTTTTTAAAATTAAACATGTCGTGCTTGATTGGGGCTCATTCGCCCCCTCAAGGCGCACTTCCAGTTTAATTTAGCAAAAACATAAATTATTTCTATTACAAGTAAAATAATGTAAAAAATGGAGGTAATTTATGAAAATTTTAGTTTTAAACTGTGGCAGTTCTTCTCTTAAATATCAGCTTATAGATATGGAGAATGAAAATGTAATTGCAAAAGGCTATTTTGAAAGAATAGGCAGTTACGATTCGTTTGTAACCCATAAGGTTAATGGCGAAAAGTATAGATATGATGTAATTGCCAGAGACCACGGCGAGGCTATTAAGTTTGTGTTAAAGCAATTTACAGATGAAAGATATCCTGTTATAAAGAGTTTGGATGAAATAGCTGCAATAGGACACAGAATTGTTCATGGTGGAGAAAAGTTCCAAAAATCTTGTATTATAACAGAAGAGGTAAAAAAAGGAATTGAAGATGCTGTTAGATTTGCACCACTTCATAACCCAGCACATTTACAAGGAATAAAGGCTTGTGAAATTAATTTGCCAGGCAAACCTAATGTTGCAGTATTCGACACGGCATTCCATCAAACTTTAAAAAAAGAGCAATATTTATATCCAATTCCATATGAATATTACGAAAAATATGGAATAAGAAAATATGGATTCCATGGAACATCTCATAAATACGTTTCATTAGAAATTGCAAAATTACTAGGAAAACCAATAGAAGAACTAAAAATAATAAATTGCCATATAGGCCAAGGCGTAAGCCTATGTGCCATTCAAAACGGAGTCAGTGTAGACACAACAATGGGGCTTACACCATTAGGAGGAGTTGCAATGGGTTCACGTTCTGGAGATTTAGACCCATCAGTGGTAACATACTTGATGTCTAAGGAAAATATGAATCCTGCTCAAATTGATGAAATATTAAATAAGCGTTCTGGATTATTAGCACTTTCTGGAATATCATCTGACAACAGAGACGTAGAAAGAGCAATAGCGCAAGGAGACGAAAGAGCTATTTCATCACTAAAAGAATATGACTTCATAATAGCCCAATACATAGCAAAAATGGCTGTTACAATGAACGGAGTAGATGTAATAACATTTACAGCGGGAGTAGGGGAGAAAGGACCAATTTCTAGAGCAGGAATATGTAGCCATTTAACATTTATGGGAGTATTATTAGACCCTGATAAAAACAACTCTGTAAGGGACACAGAAAAAGAAATCTCGAGTGAAAATTCAAGAGTAAAAGTTTGGGTAGTTCCAACAAACGAAGAGCTAATGATAGCAAGAGAAACAATGGAACTTGTAAAATAAATATTAACTTCGCCCAATAGGGACGTCCCTTTTTGGGCGAAAAGAAAGGACAAAAAATGAAAGTATTAGTTTTAAATTGTGGTAGTTCATCACTAAAATATCAATTGATAGATATGGATACAGAAGAGGTTATGGCAAAAGGAACTTATGAGAGAATAGGAGAGCAATCTTTTGTTACTCATAAGGTTAATGGAGAAAAATTTAGATTTGAACATCCTGTAAAAACACATAAGGAAGCAATCGATTTTATGACAGAATTATTATTAGACCCTAAATACAATACAATAAAGAGTCTAGCTGAAATTGACGGAATTGGACACAGAGTTGCTCAAGGAGCAGACAAGTTTAGCTCATCAGTTATAATTGATGAAGATGTAATAGCAAAAATTGATGAATGTGCTGCTTTAGCACCAGTTCACAACAAGGCTGCTATAACAGGAATTAGAGCTGCTATGGAAGCAATGCCAGGCAAACCAAATGTAGCAGTATTTGATACAGTATTCCATCAAACAATTCCAGAGGAAAGATATACATATCCAATTCCATACAAATATTATGAAAAATATGGAATAAGAAAATATGGATTCCATGGAACATCTCATAAATATGTTTCAGCAAGAATTGCAGAGCTTTTAGGAAGACCAGTAGAAGAGTTAAAAACAGTAGTATGCCATTTAGGACAAGGTGCAAGCTTATGTGCAGTTAAAGGCGGAAAAAGCGTTGATACAACAATGGGACTAACTCCACTTGGAGGAATACCTATGTGTGCACGTTCTGGAGATTTGGATCCATCAATAGTAACATACTTAATGAAAAAAGAAAATTTAACACCAGATGAGATGGAATTAATATTAAACAAGGAATCAGGAATATTAGGACTTTCAGGAGTATCAGCAGACTTTAGAGACATCGAAGCTGAAGCTGCAAATGGAAACAAGAGAGCAGAGCTTGCAATAAGTGCTTATGCATACAAGGTAGCACAATACATAGCTCAATACATAGTTTCACTTGGAGGACTAGATACAATCGTATTCACAGCAGGAATTGGAGAAAACCAATATAATGCAAGAAGAAGAATATGTGAAAACTTAAAATGCTTCGGAGTAGAAATAGATGAAGCAAAGAACCATGAATTCAGAGATGAAGGAAGAATATCTTCTCCAAACTCGAAAGTAGAAGTTTGGGTGGTTCCAACAAACGAAGAACTAATGATAGCAAGAGATACGAAAGATTTAATATCAAAATAGTTATCTTACTTTGGACGAAATTTTAATAGATTGCATAAAAAGTGAAAGTCGACTGTTAAAGACGGATTTCACTTTTTGCTTATTTGGAATTACCAGTACATAATAACACAAATTTACATAATTTTTAATACTAAAATAGTTGTCAAAAGTGCAAAATCGTAGTAAAATAGTTATATTGAGCTGCTCGGTAGCAGAAAACAATAAAAAATTTCTCAAATTACAATTGTAAGGAGGAAAAACAATGATAATCATTTAGCAAGTTCGAAATGTTGGTAACACAAGATGAAAGGAGAGCTTATTATGGCACATGGCGGACACACTGGAGGAGCACGGCCTCATTCACATGTACATCATTATGGTGGTGGATATGGTAGAGGCGGAGGATATGATAGCCTTGGAGTTATAATGCTGGAACTTATTTTTTCGATAGGCCTTTGCATTGCAGCTGCATTTCTTGTTTTTAACATAACTGGTGCAGATGAAATTGGAGGGAAAAAGCCCCTTGAAGGAAAATACGAAATTGTGCAGTATTTGCATGATGATAGTAATACTTTTTCTAACCAAGAAGAATTGGTTCAAGGATTGGAATATCTTAAAGAAAAGACAAATATTCAAATGATTGTTATGACAACCACTGAAAAATTGTCTGATAAAAAAGCTGTGGAGCAGTATTACCTTTTGGTAGAAGATGAAGCACATGTACTTCTTATTGTACCGCCGGAAGGTTCTAGACATCCATTTTACTATGCAATTGGAGATGATGCAGATTTTGTAATAAACGACAATGCAATTTCGTATTTGGTTGATCAAGTAGAAAATTCGCGAAATGGAGAGTATTGGAAACAGGAATTATACAGTTTTGCGGATAAACTACTCGAACGATCTAAATCAGAAAAAAAGGCAACATAAAAGGGGAAATATTATATGAGATCAATAAAAAAATTTTTTAAAAAGACTTTTCGGTACGATTTAGATAGAGCTCTTTTTATTGCATGTTGCATGCTTGTATGTTTAATGATATATGGCATTTTAGCAACGGTGTTTCCACATTATGATATTGGAGGCAAAAAACCTCTTGAAGGAGAATACGAAACTGTGCAGTATTTGCATGATGACGATATTTTCTCAAACCAAGAAGACTTAATTCAAGGCCTAGAGTATTTGAGGGAAAAGACTAACGTTCAGTTAGTTATTATGACAACTGACAGAAAACTTTCCTATGGTGATGCTGTAAGAGAATACCACTTAACCTTTGAAGATGAAGGACATATTTTGCTTATAGTGCCTCAAGAAGGTTCTATACGTTTCCGTTATGCCATTGGTGCTGACGCTAACAAAGTTATAAATAGTGAGGCCATGGATTACCTTATTAAAAACGTAAGGCATTCACGTGACGGAGAGTATTGGAAACAACAATTGTACGACTTCACGGATGAACTCGTAAAAAATGATTAAAGCTGTGTTAAACAGCAAGTTAAAACAATGGGAGCATTTGATACAAAAGCAAATACTCCTGTTGTTTTTTTATTTAAAATGATTTATAATAGACATAGATTTTTGAAACAAAGGAACGAAAATATGATAAATACAGATGGAAATCCAGATTTTTTAAATGCATTTTTGGACTATACAACCTCGATTTTAAACAAATCGCCTGGTACGGTAAAAGAATACAATTATGATTTAAATAGATTTTTGAAATATATAATGTATCGTTTTAAATTAACAGATGAGAAAAATTTTGATGCAATAGATATTCATAATATGGACTTAGAAACACTAAATAGAATAAAACTAGACGATATACATGCATATTTGTTTTATTTGGCAAATAGTTGTCAAAGTAAACCAGCAACAAGAGCTAGAAAAACGGCTAGTATTAGGGTATTCTTCAAATATATGTCGCAAAAGGCCGCAAAGCCCATGGATCATAACCCTGCTCTAAATTTAGAGTCACCTAAAATAGGAGTACGTGTTCCTAGATACCTTTCTTTAGAGGAAAGTAAAAAACTTTTAGCTGCTACGAACAATGAAGATACGAGAAATAAAGAACGTGATTATGCAATTATTACATTATTTTTAAATTGCGGAATGCGTTTATCTGAACTTGTTGGAATAAATATTAAAGACATAGATTTTGATGAAGCAAAAATGAATGTAACTGGTAAAGGAAACAAGGAGCGTGTTATATATTTAAATAAATCGTGTATGAGTGCATTAGATAACTACTTAGCAATACGACCTAAAACAGGCATAAAACAAGGATCAGAGAATGCTTTATTTTTAAGTGAAAGACTAGAAAGAATAAGCAATAGAACAGTTCAATATGTTGTAAAACAAGAGTTGTTGAGGGCAGGTTTAGACACAAATAAATATTCTGTACACAAATTAAGACACACTGCCGCAACATTAATGTATAGATATGGAAATGTTGACATTAGAGCACTGCAAGTTTTATTAGGACATGATAGTATCTCAACTACACAAATTTACACTCACGTTGATGACCAGCAAGTTAGAAATGCTGTTGAAGACAATCCTTTAGCAGATTTAGAAAGTGAATATGAAAAACAGAAGAAATTTGAAATATAATAGAAGATAAAAACCGATTATGACTAACCATATGTAATAAATCACGAAACACGAAATAATTAGGAGAATAAATTGAAACAAAAAAGCGAAGAATATCGTATTATAAATGAGATAAAATGCAAAATAGTGTATGAAAAAATAAAAAACACATATATTCAAATAAAAGATGGTGAAGTTATAATAAAAACTTCACCTCGTTCGTCAATTAAATATATTGAAGGTATTGTAAATGGCAAAACAGATTGGATAAATAAGAAATTAGAGGAACAATCTACAAAACAAAGCATAACGTATAAAAATGGAAGTACGGTAAGAGTATTAGGCAAGCCATATACACTAAAAATAATGTATGTTGATAGCAAAAGAAACGCACTTAATATGGATAATCAATATTTATACTGTGATTTAAGCAGAGATTGCAAAGTAAATGAGCAAGAAAATGTAAAGAAATTAATTGATAAATTATATAAATATATTGCAAAAGAAGAAGTTCAGTCAGCAATGGAAGATTTAAAGGTACGTACAGGTTTAGCTCCACTAGAATGCACTATAAAGAACTTAAAAGCAACATGGGGAATATGCTCTTCAAAGGAAAAAATAAGCATAAATCAGAACCTGATGGCTTACAGTAGGCATGCAATAGAATATGTATGCTTACATGAAATTTGCCATTTAAAACACATGAACCATTCAAAACAATTTTGGAACATGGTTGAATACTATATGCCTGATTACAAGGAAGCAAAAAAGGAATTAAAAAGCTAAAATATTGATTTTTGATGAAAGGATAGTGATAAAATGATTGATTTAGATGAAAGTGCTAAAAAGCTGGAATCTTTAAAAAATAGACTAAAAGAAGTAGGTGACTCTCTTTGACATTGCAAGTTTAGAAGAAGAATTGTATACATTGGAGAAAAATACTGAAGAACCTTCTTTTTGGGAAGATTCACAGAATTCTAGTAAAACCTTAAAAAGAATAAATGAACTTAAGAATAAAACTGAGAACTACAAAAAAATATCATCAACATTTGAATATATAGAAGAATTAAACGAATTAGTAAAGTCTGAAATTCAAGAAGGTACAAAACAGGAGGAGTTAGATTCAGAAGCAAAAGAAATTTTAGACACAACAGAAAATCTAGAAAAAGACATAGAAAAGCTTGAAATAACAACACTTCTATCTGGAAAATATGATAACAACAATGCAATTTTAACATTGCACCCTGGTGCTGGTGGTACAGAAGCCCAAGATTGGGTTGAAATGTTATATAGAATGTACTGCAGGTGGGCTAATAGCAATGGATATGAGGTAAAAGAATTAGACTATTTAGCAGGCGATGAAGCCGGAATAAAAAGCGTTACATTTCTTGTATCTGGACCATATGCGTATGGATACTTAAAGGGAGAAATGGGAGTTCATAGATTAGTTAGAATTTCTCCATTTGATGCTGGTGGCAGACGCCATACATCATTTGCCTCATTAGAAGTATTGCCTGAAATAACAGAAGACGTTGAAATCAATATAAATCCAGATGACTTAAGAGTAGACACATATCGTGCCTCAGGAGCCGGCGGTCAACACATAAACAAAACATCATCAGCAATCAGAATTACTCATATTCCAACAAACATAGTCGTAACATGCCAGTCAGAAAGATCTCAGATTCAAAATAGAGAAACTGCTATGAAAATGCTGAAATCAAAATTACTTGACTTAAAAGAAAAAGAAAACAAAGACACTATAGATGACTTAAAAGGTGTTCAAATGGACATTGCATGGGGAAGCCAAATACGTTCATACGTATTCTGCCCATACACACTAGTAAAAGACCATAGAACAAATTACGAAGTAGGAAATGTTCAAGCTGTAATGGACGGAGACTTGAACGGCTTCATAGACAGCTATTTAAAATATAATGCATCTTCAAATTCATAAATATATTAAATAAAACTCTTATTAATAATCAATTTTTAAAGCCTCGAAATGTCGATCTTGGTTTGGGCTCCTTCGGAATCCTCAAAAGGCGAGTTTCCAGTCTCTTTAAAAAAACGGGTTATTATAAGAGTTTTTTCTGATAGAAAAGTTATAATTGATTTTTCTGCATAAAGAAATTTTTAATTTAGTTCTTATATTTATTATGTTGTAGTTCTAATAGAAAATCCATTAAAACCTGTTCTAAAATAGACAAGACCCGAATATAATTAAATATATGAAATGGGGGAAGGGGAAAGGCCTATGGACGACAGAAAGAACATGCCTCAAAATAATGGAAATGTAATTCAAAATTTGATTTTAGAAAATAGAGAAAAGTTAACCATAACAGGAGTTGTAGATGTATTAAGCTTTGATGACCAAATAGTAATAGTAGAAACACAATTAGGACTACTTACTGTAAAGGGTGAGGACTTGCGAATAAATAAGCTTAGTATAGATAGTTTAGAAGTAATAATTGAAGGTCAAATTTACAATATGGGCTACAGTAATGATGAAATTGGCAAAAAAAATTCTGGTAGTTTATTAGGTAAAATTTTTAAGTAAAGAAAATAATTCATAACTACAATATAATAATTTTGTATATTTTCTGCAATAATGAAATGCAATTTTATATATAAAAGATTGTACTGTATTTAAAAATTTAGTTTTAGCTTAGTGACTAGAAGGAGAATTAAAACCAAATATGAATAGCGAAATAATCAGCCAAATGCAGTATTTTGCAATATACATACTTTGCGGAATATCCATAGGAATACTCTTTGACATATTTAGAATACTAAGAAAATCATTCAAAACACCCGATTTTGTAACATACATAGAAGATGCCATATTTGGCATTATAACTGGAATCTTCTTAATATTTATCATATTTATATTCAATAATGGAGAACTAAGATTTTACATATTTCTTGCCCTGCTATTAGGCAATGTTTTATATTTATCTACAATAAGCAAATATTTCATAAAAATAAACGTAAAGATAATTACAACATTAAAAAACACCATAATAAAAATATTCATGATTATTACATTTCCAATAAGAAAACTACTGTACTTATTTAAAAAATATATTCTTAGCCTAATTTTAAAACCATTCAAAATATTAACAATAAACGCGAAAAATGTATTTAAAACGAAAAAAATTAAAAATTTTTTACACATAAAAAAGGATTTTAAGAAATAATGTAGAAATATATAATTAGATATAAAAAAAATTGAATTTTGGAGATAATCAGATGAAAAAAATTTATAAAAAGATAATAATAGCAATATTTTTAATATATTTCGTCGTAACATTAATATCACAACAAAAAACATTAAATCAATATAAATCTGAAGCTTCTACTTATTCTGAACAGCTTGAGACTGCAAAAGAAACTAACAGTGAATTACAAAAAACAAAAGAAAATGTTAATTCAACTGAATATATAGAAGAAGTAGCAAGAGAAAAATTGGATATGTACTTACCTAATGAAAGAGTTTATATAGATATTAGCAAATAAGGGAGCAAAAAATTGCTCTCTTTTCTTGCAATTTTTGGTAATTTAATATATAATAGATATGGTTTTAATCGAAATAAATTTTAATCTTAATAAATTCCAAAACAAATATATGACGCAAAAACCAAAAAAAGTTAATCGAAGATAATTATAGATTATTTTAATTTTATTAGAGCTTAGCTTTATTTAGATAATTATTATACACAAATCATCTTCCATAATCATGGAAATATAGAAAGGATACTATAATATGGATTTAACAAATTGTACATTAGTGGAATTACGCCAAATGGCAAAAGAAAAAGGAATAAAGAATGTTACAAAATTAAAGAAAGACGAACTTATTGAAATTTTAGATAGTAATAGTAAAAACGCAGATTTAACTAAACAAAACAATAATTTAAATGAGAACGTCTCAAATGAAAAACTAAATGTTGCTGACACTCATTCAGCAGAAAATAACAATGGAAGTCAAAATGATAATTTGGATAATATAAGAAATGAGAATACTATTACTGAAAAAACATCTAACAATGTAAGATATGAAATTGATGAAAATGCTAAAAATGATTCAGACTTAGCTTATAAGCTTACAAATGCAGATGACTTTATAGCGCAAGGTGTATTAGAAGTATTACCAGATGGCTATGGTTTTTTAAGAGGAGAAAATTATTTATCAAGCCCAAAAGACGTATACATATCGCCAGTTCAAATTAGAAGATTTAGACTAGATAAAGGGGATAAAATAAAGGGGATTGCAAGACTTCCAAAAGAAGGAGAAAAATTTCCAGCATTAATATTTGTTGGTGAAGTAAATGGAGAAAGCCCAGAAAAAGCTTATAAGAGAAGAAAATTTGATGACTTAATTCCAATATATCCAGAAGAAAGAATTAAGCTAGAAACTGTTCCAACAGAATATGCTATGAGAATGATAGACCTAATTTGCCCAATTGGAAAAGGTCAAAGAGGAATGATTGTTGCACCACCAAAAGTTGGAAAAACAACATTATTAAAGAAAATTGCAAACAGCATAACTGTAAATCATCCTGAAATTGAATTAATAGTGTTATTAATAGACGAAAGACCAGAAGAAGTAACAGACATGAAAAGATCAATCAAAGGAGACGTAATCTACTCTACATTTGATGAATTACCAGAGCATCACGTAAAAGTTGCTGAAATGGTACTAGAAAGAGCAAAAAGACTAACAGAACATGGTAAAGATGTTATAATCTTATTAGACAGTATAACAAGACTTGCAAGAGCATACAACTTAGTAATACCACCATCAGGAAGAACACTTTCTGGAGGTTTAGACCCTGCAGCATTACATAAACCAAAAAAATTCTTTGGAGCAGCCCGTAATATAGAAAATGGAGGAAGTTTAACAATACTTGCAACAGCATTAGTAGAAACAGGGAGCAGAATGGACGAAGTAATTTTCGAAGAATTCAAAGGTACTGGTAATATGGAAGTACACTTAGATAGATCATTATCTGAGAAGAGAATATTCCCTGCAATAGATATAAATAAATCTGGAACACGTAGAGAAGAAAAGTTACTTACACCAGAAGAACTAAAAACAGTATTTGGTTTAAGAAAAGCATTATCAAGCAAGCCAGTTTCAGAAGTAACAGAACAACTAATCAACTTAATGATGACAACAAAAAACAATGAAGAATTTATACAAAAAATAAAAGGATATTTGAATATAAAATAAGATAAAACTTTAAAAATATTTAATGAAATAGTGATTGAGATATTAGATTTACTTTCTAATATCTCTTTTTTGGTAAATTTCGACAAAAATGTACTATTTATTTGGTAAATCCGTCGTTATACTATGCACATTTTAAAGTGATTTGTTATAAAATAATTATATACTTGTACGATAATAACGAAAGGAACCATTAATCATGCTAAAAAGATATAACAACAAGAAAAACATTTCTGGCACGCTAATAAGGAATGCAAGGGAAGAAAAAGGTATGAGTAAAGTTAGGTTATCCCAATTATTAGATACCTATGGAATCTATATTAATACGGACGAATTACTACGAATAGAAAAGAATCAATTGCTTGTAAAAGACTTCGAATTGGTAGCAATCGCCCAGATATTAGATATAGACCTAAATCAATTAAAAAACGATTTAGAAGATTAGTAGTTATATACTAATCTTTTTTATTATACAACAACAAAGCAAAAAACGTGTGTCGTAATTTGTCGATAAAAATATAAAATTAATTATAAATAGTTAATATGAAGAAGACTGTTAATTTGCTAAAAATGAAATTTATATTTTTTTAAAGAGAATAGAGAAGAGGCAAAGGTCAAAACTTTGATATATATAGTTAGATAAAACATTGCACAAAATCAAAGTTTTGTGCAAAAAAGAGTAGGAACAAAATATAAAACCATACATATATGGTCCTACCCGCAAAATCTTGCTACTCCTTGCTATTACTAGTATTTAAGCTATTTATTCTAACAACAAACTATATTACTTTCTTATAAAACTCTCTTAAATTTGATTCTGAAGCCTCATTATTTTTAATTATTCTTGGTTGGATTTTTTTTCATTATTGTAACCACATATTTTAAAAAAATTTATATAACTTTAGATTATTTTTATAAAAATTTCACAAATCCTCATATTTCAATATTTTGCTCAATTATTCAAACAACAAGTTATATGTCTGAAAAATAAAAACGCCTTAAAATCGATTCTCGTGTGTCGTTTTTTTAGCCTTTTTCGAGCATTTTTAATAAATGCCTAAAAATCAGCATTTCTACTAAAAATTATATAATAAACACTAGATTTATAAATTAGCATATCTAATCATAAACGTATAACTTGTTCGATTAAATATAAAAATGTCTTAAAATCGATTTTAGCGTGTTATAATTGCAAAATTATATTATGGATTTGTAATCTAAAATTATATAATATTTATAAAAAAATTTATTAAATTATTTTATTAAATTATAATGTAAAATTATTAACAAACATTATTAACAAATGTTCGTTAATAAAAAATTATATG